>ULJH01001307.1_pt1 | contig 30534 bp, 30 predicted proteins | sample 1950781 | NCBI WGS metagenome assembly ULJH01 (sample SAMEA4835462, study PRJEB28245) | human gut metagenome | biome: gut microbiome; material: fecal sample | place: Denmark | collected 2008 | reverse complement strand
CTTCCGGTCTTCCGTCCGGAATTCTTTATGCTGTATACGCTCTCTTCCACCTTTTCTCAAGAACAACTGCAGGAGGGAATGCCAGTACCAGAAGAGCTGTACAGCCATGCGGCCGCCTTGCAAACAGCTCCGGATACCCATCTCCTGCGGTATGACCATAGATCCAATACTGCATGGCAGGCTTGATCTTTGCTGCTATTGTAACATATGGAGACTCCAGAAAAACTCTCGCCCGTTCTGTGCACCCTTTTGGCGATGCCAGATTGTGTGCGCGCCGGTTTCTGGTCAGTCCCTCCTCCAGATAATCCGACCGGTAAATCACCTTATTATAAAACCGCATCCGGTAAGGCCCCGACATCCGAATCCATACCGTATCCTCTCCCAGAAACTTCTCTCCCGGAAACTCAGGAAAAGGAAACTTCTTCAGAATATCCGTCACCCAGACCTCTGCCATATCGCCCTGATTTCTCAGATTGATTCTCTCCTCACAAAACGATGAAAGGACACCGTCTCTGGAAGCCTCCCTGCTCATCAGCGATCCGTCCGCTCTCTGCCGCAGGAAGCTGAAGCCGCAGAGCTTCTGGTTGCTTTTCTTCTCGCTGCCTTCAAATTCTCCTGCATAAGCATTGTAAACACTCTCAACCGCATCCTCTGTCAGAAAGTCATCGCTGTCCACCGGGAACACCAGCGGTGTCTCCACCTCTGAAACAGCCCGATTCAGTGCACGATGCTTCCCGCCATTTTCTGCAAACCGGTAAATAATCCGAAATCCATCCGGTCGATCGTCCTGCTCCTTCTGCCAGCCAAGGACCTGTTCTCCTGTCCCATCGCAGCTTCCATCGTCTGCAATCAGCCACACAAAAGCGTCTGCACAGATGGTTTGTCTGCACAGACTCTGATATAAAGCACGAAGCTTCTCTCTGCGGTTATAGGTAGGTGTTACTATCGTAAGAAATGGATTCATTCCTGTCTTATTTCATCCTGAAAACAATCATCTCTTGCATCACAGCCACAGCCTTGCAGCTCATGGCTTTCCGGAAACCGTTCCGACTGACCCTTCTAGGATACCACAAATTGACGCATAGTCCGAACGATTCTCTTCAAAATGATCCTCCCAGCCCCCGAAACCTCGTTCTTTCGAAGGGCCTCATAGGCCTCTCTTGTGTTGCGCCAGTAACCGGCGATTCCATTATTGCTGGTTCCGCCATAAAACATATGAATCAGTTCCTCATGTAAATAGGCCAGATGATTCGCCGGATCCTTCAGAATCCGAACCATATATTCATAATCGGAAGAAGAAGCGAAGGAGAGATCATACAGGCCGTACTTCTCATAGACGCTGCGCTTTAAGTACATGGTCGGGTGCGCCGGAAGCCATCCATCCTCGATTCTGCCTTCCCCCATTACCCATTTGCGAACCACACGTTCTCCGTCCATATAGGCAAGATCCGCATGTGCACCGAGGCAGGATTTCTCTCCATACCTTCGATCTCCATACCGAATCGTCTGTACCATTCTGCTCACCGCATCCGGTCTGGTAAACACATCATTGAATACCGCAATCACGTCCCCTGTAGAGCGCTCAATCGCACGATTCATCCCATCATAGATTCCACGATCCTTCTCTGACTTCCATACAATTCTTGCCGAGGCCTTCCCGGATTCTCGCTTCGTTTCGCACTGATGCGCATATTCGCGAATCACATCCACCGTTCCGTCCACAGAGCCTCCGTCCGCAATTACGATCTCCAGATCCGGATAATCCTGAGACAGGGCACTCTGCAGGGTCTGTTCGATGTGCTCTATGCTGTTATAGGTTGTCATAATCAAGGAGACTCTGCACATCACGTATTCCTCCCACGCATCATATTCTCTTCTGCTCCTTATGCTCTTTCCAAATGCAATACAAGAGTACAAGGATTCCAAGGATCGTAATCATTATTCCTGCCGTCGACAGAGGATCCTCATAAGTCAGCACCACACGGTGTGTTCCCTGCTCAACCTCCATAGCCATAAAACCTATATTCGCCCTCATGAGGTCTTGTCTGGTTCCATCCACATAGGCTGTCCAGCCTTTGCTGAAGGGAACACTCAGGAACAGGATTTCATTCTGAGATGCCTTCAAATCTCCTGTAATCCGATTCTTTTCCATTGAGAGATTTTCCATCTTATCTTCCGTCAGATTCTGTATATCTTTCGAAAAGCTTGTGGTAGGGCACCAGTATGCCCGAACTCCATCCAGTGAATATGTCCCCGCTTGATCAAAGCGAATTCGTATCGCGTTATCTTCCAATTCCGTCACATTGATCCAGAAATCATCATTCCCGGTGTAATATAAATTGCTTCCATCCCGCACCTGAATGATCTTATTCCCGACATAAACGCTCCGAGCACCTTCACTCAGCAATTTGAATCCGGCAAGATTCACATAAAGCTCTCCGTCCTGAAAATCATGATGGAAATTCTTCAGCTTAATGGTAAGGCTGCTATCGGAGGAAACGGAAAACTCTCCGTTTTCTTCCTCGATTCCTTCCGCTGTGATAGTGGCTTCCATTAGCTCCGACGGATTCCCAACAGGCTCCTTGTGTTTCGCAGCAAGCTCTGGCTCATCCTCCAGAACAACCGCCTGCAGAGCAGACGCCTGTCTGTCAGGAACCTGCCTCTGGTTGAATTCATCAAGCGATTGATAATTGCGATACGTGAAACCAAATGGAAGAAAATACTCGTTCTTCTTCAGAACCGGCTTCAGATCCTCTGTTCCATCCTCGTTTTCCAGTATTACATAATCCTGATAGTATTTAACAGAGAGCAGCGCCTCCAAGGCTCTTCTGCTGTCCAGTCCCTTCAAGACATGCCGCGCCTCAATTCCAGGCGAAACTTCCGAATTGAGCATAGAAGTTATAGGCATTGTTGTTCAGCACAGAATAATATGCCACAGTTCCGTAATAATCCAACAGGAGCGAGCTGTCGTAGGAGGTGTCATAAGTGTCTATTCTTTCAAATTTCTCCGAGATTGTTCCTGCTACGTCCGCAGCCAGACTATCACTGACAACGGTATAGGAATCACCTATGAGCCGAAACCCTGAGCTGTACCCGCTTCCGCCAAAGGCTCTTGTGGCATTCACCAGAAAGCCATTGACCGCCACATTGAAAATGATCAGAAGTAAAACCAGTGCTTCCGTAATGATCCTGTAATTCATTCTTCCAACCAGGCAGCGTTTCCGACTCGCATCGCAAAGGAAGAAAGCCAGCATAAACATGCCAATCAGAAGTACATACCAGACCACTCTCAGTGGTTCAAATCGGTTCAGCCAAGTTGTATGAAGCATATGCATCAGAACAGATGCCAGTCCTAACACAGCAAAGATAGCTATATCCGTTTTTATTCGAAATTGCTCCAGAACATCCGGCAAACATTCTGCCGCCAGCGCACATACCGCAAACAAAGGCATATACCACCAGCGATCCGTATCGAAGGAAAATCCATTGCAGACAATTCCGGTCAACGGGACAAATGTCAGAAGGATCAGTCCTGCCGCCAGACTTGCGTCTCGCCTTTTCCTATGAAGCAGGCAGAAAACCACGGTCAATACTCCGATAAGAGGAAGCCCCAAAGATAATTCCCACGCCACCGGCACGATTGCATTTTTCGATCGAACAATATACTCAGCCGGAGAATACAGGAAAAACTCAGAAATGCGCCGCGCAAAACGACCGGTTCTGCTGCTATTGAAGTATCCTGCTATGGAAGGAAGAAAGAACGCGGCTGAAAGAGAAATGGCCAGAAGGTAATTGCCTATGAAACTTAGAAATACACGGAACTGTAATTTATGTCCTTGTACCGTCTTGTAAAGAACGTAGAATACAGCAAAAACTATATTCATGTATAAATAATAGAAGCCATTGATCGCCAGAAAGAACACCGAAAGCAGCAATGACCATACAATTCTTCTGTTCCTGTTACTGCTCTTGGCCTCATAGATCTGATCAATGCCAAGAGCCATCAACGGAAGCCACAGAAACCCATTCAGATTCTGATAGAATTCCAGTCCTGCTACCAAGGCATAATTACAGAATGCATACATCAGGGAAGCGGCTAATACATATCTCTTCACCGCCCCATGATACACTGCATACCAGGAAAACGTAATTCCGGCTGTATACAGCTTCAACAGCACAATCACAATGAACACAATGTCCATTGTCTCAGCTGTTCCGAAAGCGGAAAGTAAATTGAAGATATCGCCAAAGCCAAACCAACTCAGTGATGAAAAAACACTTTCTCCTAAGCCGATCGTAAAGTCAAATCTACGTAAAGGCAGTCCACTATGAAAGACATCACGTATATACTGTCCGATATATACCATGATCGGCCATGCCTGATTAAAGCCATCGCCATCTCTCAAAAAGCTGCTGCCCTTCATGCGGAATGGAAAGAAAATAACTCCTGCAAGAAGCGCAAACAGAAAAGTATACGAAATCCAGTACCTTTTTCCTTTTAACATAAATTCATTTCCTTATCCATCCAAAATAAAAGTGATATACTACAGCATACGTCTTAAATGAGCCAATAGACTTACTTTTATTTTGTCAAATGTTGAAAATTCATTCCATGCCGTTAAATAATCTGCTTTTCTGCTGCCACTAATAATCTCTCGATACACTAAACCATAATTATTTATATATATTTTTCTCGCTATAGCTTGTTGGTATCTTCCACCCGAATACTTATTCACATATTGCAACATATCACGCATATCTTGAATATGAGAACGATATTCCTCCAAATCATTAGCCAGTTTCTGTGTCCAGGATCCAGATGAATTAAATCGATAAACACTCATGCAATCCTTCAAATAATAAATATCACCTTGTAAAGACATATAAACCGCACGCGGATAATCGCCTACATTCGTCATTTGAAATTCTGCCGGTATAAAGAAGTAGTCTCTTTTCATTAGAAGCGATGCTGTTGCGTATCCTCTATTTCCCCATTGAATGATATCTTCCGTAGATAAAACCCCATCGCTCTCTTTAATGCTGAACTTTGTCTTTTTTCCAGTAAGGAAATCCAAAACCCAGGCATTATGCACACAGGCCACCGCACTCGGATGCTCTCGCATGATATTTACCTGTTTTTGTAATTTATGGACATCGCACCAATAATCATCCCCTTCACAAAAAGCAACATAACGCCCTCTGATTTCAGGAAACATAATTTTTGCTATGCTATTTCCCTTAGAATATTGATTTTCTTCTTCGTACAGCGGCCGTATGAGTGCAGGATACTTTTCTGCATACTCTTTAATTATTTCTGTTGTTCCATCCGTAGAAGCATCATCATGAACAATTATTTCAAAAGTAAAATCTGTTTCCTGATAAACACATCCATCCAATGCAGACTTAAGATACTCCTTTTGATTATATGTAATGCACAGTATGCTCACTGCAATTTTCTCTTGCATAAAACCCCCTGTAAAATTGGTATTAAGTTGAACCAGTAATCATGTTTCGCGTAATATCAATTTCGTCCAGACACCGCTATCACAAATCTGCAGATTCTATCCACTTCTTTCTCCTCAAGATCTGCATATAGAGGCAATGTCAGCACTCTCTTACTGATATGAAGCGCAATTGGTGTTTTTGCAGGATCATACTTTCACTTCACGTCAGGCTGAATCGTATTGTATCGCAGGCCTTTCGTACCACCTAATATGCTTTTGTATTGTTCTACCACTCTTTTACGCTTTTGAATTTCCTCGTCCACATGTCTCAGATTGCAAAGCCCCATTGCTGCACAGAATTCGTTCATCTTGGCATTGGCGCCCACTGCATTAACCTGTTCAGGCCCATGAATCCCGAAATTCTTTAGATCACGCAATCTTTGCCTCAATTCCTGGTTGCGGAAGCATGCAGCACCTCCCTCAATTGTGTTGAACACTTTGGTCGCATGAAATGAAAAACAGGAAATACCATTCAAGTGATACTGGATAATCACACAGTTCATACAAGCCAAAAGATAAAACAATATCTTAAGACTATGCCGGGCAGATTTGAAAAGCTTTTTGTTTCCGTTCAAAATTCTTCTTCACAGAAGAGAAGCCATAGCAACATGGATATTCATGAAGCTGCGGACAATGACTACATCTGTTCTGCCACTGCTCACACCCAGCTGCTGTAAAATACGCACAATGCCCGGTAAAAGCCCAGCAGTCATGCAACGTCCATTTCACCCGCATCGCAGGATGGCACTTAATCCAGTCGAACAGCAGTTCTATATTGAGATAATATCCATGAATATTATGCAGCCACACAAGATCCGGCTGATAGCTCTCTGCCCACTGGAGAAACCTGCGTGTTGCACGTTTCGAGCCAAAGCCATGCTGATCAAAAAGTCTGGTTCGAATCAAATGAAGTGCAAGATCTTTCCGGTTCCCGATCCTGACGGCAATCTCCCGATATTGCTCCGGCACCTCCTCCATCCGACCATAAGCAATACGAACCTCATCACCGCGCTTCCGGAACTGGTCCGCAAGCTCTGTACAAATTCTTCCCGTACTACGAATTCCACAAACACAATTGATAATTAATACACGCATATTTCAACAATCACTTCATTGTCACCGACATGACATCAGAATCTCAGGCAGATATGCCAACATTCATAACACATTTGAATCAGTTCGATTCACCTGCATTCTGATCACTCGTGCAGGATTGCCTGCAATGACACAATGTCAGGAAAAATACCACTGACAACTGCCCCGGCACCAACCACACATCCATCGCCCAGAATCGTTCCCTTTAAAATAATCGAATTACAGCCGATAAAACAATTCCTCCCGATTCGAATTTTCTTACTGGGAATCCACTCGCTGTCACCGCCTCTTTCATGGCCCAACTGCTCATTTCGTGTTTCATAATCCAGCGGATGGAAATCGTTGTCTAGGATCTTACAATTTCCTCCAATGCAGGTATTGTCACCGATATAGACTCCCTTCCTCGCATAAATGGCCATCCCACTAATTCCAACATGATTGCCGATCTCGACAACAGTCCCCGGTTTTCTTGTTACAATGATTGTCCTGCTGTAAAGGCCAATTAAATTGCTTAGGAAGCTGCTTCGAATCGTCACATCATCACCAATTTTTAATCTTGCTCCGTTACTGTTATAGATGACGGGCACGCCCTTTAGAAGCAGTCTCTTTCCATATTGAACGCCGTTCAGCTTCATGATGATCTTAAACCAGTTGCTGTTCATTTCATTTCTCCGTCATACTTTGGTGTCTTTCCTGGACTAAGCATATTCCTCCACACCAGACAAATAGCACGCGTTTCCATCAGAATACATATCATGAGGATCCTCTTCGGCACCGACTGCGTATAGGCCGCAGAAAATTCAATGCAAACTCATTTCGTAACAGAATCAGAATCACCAGATAGGACAGAATGCTAAGCACAATGGTAATCACACTCACCAAATAAGCAGAACCTACAAAATGCTTGACAATGCAGCTGATGATAACAATGCTGATACATCCAGCCAGTGGCGCTGCAAGCATCTGCCGCCATCCCCGAATATGAACCTGCGCATCAATATGAGGCCGCAAAATTAAAATACTCAGGAATTCCGAAACAGCCGTTGTTGCCGCAGCCGCATTCAACCCCCAAACAGGAATAAGAATCAGATTTAAAACAACATTGACCGCAGCAGATGCGACTGAAGCCCGAAGACAGATTTTCTCCTTTCCGGCAGGAAGCATCATCATATTGCCAATCCATCCGCCAATAAACGAACAACCTAAGGCAATGGTCAGAATGTGAAGAGACAACGCAGCGCCGCGATAGGAATTGCCCGCGATCAGCACAATAATCTCTTCCGCAATGGCATTCAGTCCAACAATGCAAGGCATGCCCAGAACAATAATAAAATTCAGAGAATACTTCAGAAGCTCATTCACCTTTCCATAGTCTCTGCCGGAAAAGGCCGCGGACAGCTGTGGCATGACTACCAAAGCCACCGAAGCCACCAAAGTATTCACGATATTATAAATTCTGACTGACGTCCCATACAGGCCAACTTGAATGTCACCTTTAAACAATCCAAGGATAGTTGTATCCGAACTGGTGTAAATCGTTTGAGACAAAATCAGCGAAAAAAGAAGCAAGATTGGAGTAAGATGCTTCTTCCAATTGATGTGAAAGATAAGCCTTGTTCTGCAATACCTTCTTCGATAAAAAATATTAATCACATTGGCGCCGCTGGCAGACAGCACACTGATGCAGGCGTATCGAATATAATCCTCCGGCCGCCTCACAAACAGAAACATCAGAATCAGAGAAACAATCTGCATGCCTGTTGTTCTCAGAGTAATATACCGAAAATCCTCCATTGTCGAGTTGAGCCAGTCGGCTCCCAGCGTGGAAAACAGAATATTAAGGCTCTGGATCATAATCAGTTCTCTGTACGCATCCAGCGGTCTTGCAAATAACAGGGTAAAGCCAAGGGCAGCATAAGCCAGGAAGGTTGAACAAATATTAATAGACAGAATCTCGCTTGCGATATCTCCAAGCTTCTTCCGGTCATTTCTGTACTTCGAGCACTCCCGGATCGCATAAGTCGAAATTCCAAGAGAGGCAATCAAGGAGAAGTAGCTGACAACCGATCCGGAAAAATTAATTTTTCCAATGTTCTCAGCCAGAAGGACGCGGGAAATATAAGGGAAAGTGATCAGAGGATAAACAATTCCACACACTGACTTAACTGCATTGTAGATTGTGTTCTTCCTGACATCCGCTGTTCCCATTAATCTCTCCCAATTACCTTCTTAATAATGCTCCTTGCCCGTTCCTCCAGACACAGCCAGTTGTATTTTAGCATATACTGATCCCGATAAGGTTTATCCTTTACTCCCTGGTACACACATCGGCACAAATCCTCCGTGGGCGAATACTGTAAAGAGGACCTTTGTGTTTTCCATCTCGCACACCAAATCGGAAAGAAATTAAGGAACAAATCCCTTTCCAGCTTTTCCCGATCCTCCTGCGTCAACTGTCCGTTACAGAAATAAGGCCCCAAAAGCTGAAAATAATTGTCATAAAAGACATGGTACAGCCCGTAATTCACATTTTTGCCACGAACCTTCTGGGTATACGACAAGTCCGCATTCACCAGTACCATCCGGTTCTTGCATGATGCAAGCTCCAGAGCTTTTCTGACCTGCCAGAGCATCAGCTCCGCTCCTGCAGTATCCTCAGCAATCCCTTGGCATTCTGTATCCCAGATACTAAAGCTGCCAATAGACGTCATCCAATAGCTGGCGCAAAGGACCCCCTCTCGAAAGCTCTTCTCTTCATAAAGTTCCCTTCCCTCATGTCCCATCCAGCACAGATACGGCTTCGTATCCTGATAGCGCAGGACAGCATCACACATACGTCGAAGTGATCCCTCTCGGAAACACAGCGTATCATTGCACAGTCTCCTCAGAATTCCATTTGCCCGGCTCAATGCCAGAGGGAAATTGTCATTAACAATGTTCTGCTCGTTACGAAAATAGAGTATGTTCTCAAAGCGGGCCGCATATTCTCTTCCGATCTTCTCCGTATCGTCAGAAGAAGCATTGTCCGAAATAACAATTTCGACCTCTCCGGTCTTAAACTCATTCTGACAAATGATTGTTTCAATGCTATTCCTCAGATAGGAAGCGCGATTGTAGGTTGGGATGCATATGCTTAAATTTGTCTTATTCATCGATTCATTTAAGATATATTTGTGTAATATTAATTTAGTTAAGTAAATCTATTTTCAACCTTATATTCCAGATTGCCATATCTGCTAAAACATCAATAAGCCTTTCTCTTTTAAATATCCCACAAACGATGAGAGATTACGTTTCAATGAAATGCTCAAAATTTCAGGCATCAAGTATTCTTCCTAGTAATCCACGCAAATACTCGCAAAAAAATACGTTTTGGAAATAAAAAATACATAATTTTCTCAACTTTAAATTCTATATCTGTACGCGCTGGAGCACCTTCATCTTGTTTCCAAGGTGATCGAGATTTCCAGTCTAGGTATAATTGCTTCGCCGGATGATAGTTATTTCCTTGTTGCCAAGGATAATCACCCAAAAATCGGAAAAAATGTACAATACATGGTTCTTTAAGAGCTATTAGCACTTGTTCCGGTGTATAATATGCAGTGGGCGTCCAATGATAAACGCTAAAATAATCATTGACAGAATATGCCATTTGAAACCCCTGTAAATTATATATCTGAGGTAATTTTAAAATATGCCCATGAAAAAAATCGTTTAACAAATCTTGATCATTTGCTTTATATAGCTGAATATGTCGTTGAAGATATTCAAACATCTCACTTAATGTTTGATGTTTTCTCCAATAACGAAGATTGAAAAGAAGTACACCCGCATTAAAATATGGTTCATCCGTTGTCAAGCCCAAACGAAATCGTTCCCAATAGCACACACTATCGCACACCGCTGCAATTGGCGTGTCTTCCCCCATTTCTAATTTTACTAGATCATTCAAATTACTCATTACAATCGTATCCGAATCAAGCCATAGTAACCGTTCCACCTCATCTGGTATCTGATCAAGGACAAAAAATCTAAGCCATGTTGCTAATGACCCATTCCACCCTTTACAATTATATATCTTCATTTTCTGATTGGCTGATTCAGTATCCAAAACAATAAGTTTTCTTCCATATCGTTTTACCAAATCCTTCATTTTTTTTAAATTTTCTGTTGTGACGTTCATTGAGGCCAAAAAAATATTTATTGATTCTATATTTCTGTTGTTTTCTAAAAGAGAAAGCATCGAAACGCCAGTATATGGCGCATAGTTATCATCACAGCCATAAAGCACATCAAGTCTCATAAGACACCTCCACACATGTACCTTAAATTATTAATTCATAACGCAATATATAAAATAATCCTCTTCAAGACTATTACAAAGGGTTCGTCCATTGGAAATCAGAGCATTGTTCAATTCAATATTCGAAGATTCAAATATTTTTTTAGAAACGACTATAGGTTTATTCGTCGAATATAGTAACGATAGAAATCCAAATTTCTGATGAACAAAACAGTCATCTGATATACTCTGTAAATTTTGAAGATATTGTTGCTCACCTTCGGACACCATATAAAACGTGTCAGTGAATAATATGTTATTATCCAACATCGTGTTAGCCAAGACATCGATTGCCGGATTCATGCGTTCTTCCTTAACAGAAATTCTAATTTTATTAAAGACAGGAAACATTAGCCCTAAAAGCATACCCAAACACAGAACACAACTAATCACTTTATTAGATATTTTCTTGTAAAGTAGATGATATATTGAAGAACACAGCGCATATAGAAATAGCAACAACAGCATATTTTGTTTAATAAGCTTTGTAAAATTAAAATCATCTTGCTGAAATTGAATCAGTTCAGGAAGGATATATGGAACGAGAATCAAAGTAATCAGAATAAAAAAAACTTTATTTTCAAATTCATAAAGATCAATATCCACTCTGACTAGGTATATGAGCGGTATAATCAAAAAGGCGTAACAGTAGTCAAAGCTCTGAGTAAATGATAAAAGAATAACACATGACAATACCACTACTTTTCGGCACATATTTTTTTCGAAGAAACATAATAGGAAAGAAAGAAATATACAAAAATATCCAGCCTTGGTCGCGATACCTAATATAGATGCATAATATATTGGATTTATTTTTAGTATTACCACCCAAGACTTAACAATATAAAACAAACTGCATCCGATTAAATCACGATTTGGATTCATTCCAGGCTGTTTATAATTAGCTAAATTTAAAAAATATTGAGCGACAGCATGTGTTCCGCCAAAAAAGAATTCCATCCCAACAACAAAAATAAGGCCATAAATTATTGCACAAACACAAGCATTTATTTTGTTCTTTTTTATCGGAGATGAACATAGAAGAAAGCCAAACATAGCCGGATAGACCTTTATACCAGCAGCAATAGCTAAGGAAATCAAAGCACATTGTTTCTTTTTCTGATCAGTTGAATCATACCAGCAAATATAAATTAATAGAAATGGGACACAAAATACAACAATATTTCCTCTTTCAGTTGCATATAAATAACCATATGACAGCAAACAAAAAGTAGCGAGCATATCACCAGTACATCCGGATAACTTGCATGCCTTTTTCACGCAGATAAACAAGAAAGCAGCAGTTACGCTCCATACAAAGGCAAATAACATAATTCCATACTGCGATGCTCTGAGTTCTTCTGCGCTTAAATTATATAGATGTGTTGGTATATTCTTGGAAAAGAGCCAAAATAACACATTAGCCAAAGATGGATATGTAATGCCGAACATATAGTCATTATATATTTCTTGATTACTTAAACCAAAATTAGCGCAAATTGTCTCAAAAAAGTCCATAAAGCTATTCGTTCTATTCCCCAAGAACAGTTGAGATGTGGCCATTCCATGCCCAAATAGATTGATTAAAATCAATTCAAGAATAGATAGTATTGACAAACCGTTGAAAAGTAAAATACTTTTTTTCTTTTTACAAAAGCTAAAAAAATCCGAAATCTTTCCAAGATGCATCCTTATACTCTCCATTTTTTCATTTCCGTAAACGTCAAATCATCCGCCCAGATGTAAAAAAGCCACTGCTTTTTCGTCATCGGTTGGGTTTGTGACAATAGGCTGGCAGTTGATCCGACCACGGCAGCAGCGGATCAATTTTCTTTGTGTCTACATGTCCATTATCATCTGCGAACTTTGGCAACTCCGTAAAAGATGCTCCATGTAGAGGTAAACACTTCGGCCTCAGGCCATTCAGCTTGGCTATTTCGACCAGCGAATAGATCACTACGCGTGCCCTTGCACCTCTCACAGAATCGTTAGTACCCATTTCTTCTGGCCGATTGTGGACAGACGAATGAGACGTTCAGAAGCCGAATTATCCATCGGGACATTCCTGTTCTTCAAAAATACACGGAGCCGGTCTTCATGATCTAAGCAAAGGCTTATTCCATCTGCTTCCTTGAAGCCGCTCCCACAATGTTCCAAAGTAGTTCTACGAGAGGGCACCATCCTGTCGCTATGGTCTGGCAGGAGATACTACGACCGCCCGTTTACAATTTCTGTTCAATCAATGGCATTAATATAATTGCCATTGATGATGGTTGCCGCAAGAGAGGACGTCACGACCGATCCTTTCAGAAGGCGTTTCGGATGATACACATAAAAAAGTTCATCTAGATGATCACCATCTGCTCCGACGGCAACATCAATGACATGATCCACTGCCGTATAAAAAGCAGGAACGCAACGAACTGTTGTATACGTATCTGTTTTCATCCGTCTCCAGCAGTTTTTTCCATAAAAAGCATCCGTTAATTTGTATTCAGGTGTTTCACGAAGAAGATCCTTCAAATCTTCTTCACACTTTCCTTTTTGCAAACGGTAATACAGTCCTCCGCAGAAGGCTCTCTAACACGCAGATCAGCTGCATCTTCTGTTTCTTTGAAGAGATACAGTTATTCTGTGATTTGATCCATCTTTTCTGTCTTGAAACCGAAACGCTGTTGATTAGCAAGACAAAGCTACTCCAGAAGTGCCTCCGTGTTCTGGTTTAACAGTTCCATCTGGTCCTGAAGATTCCCATACAATGGAATCAACAGCTCTTTGCTAACGTTATTCAGTTCTTCCGGATTATATTTTGTCATAAATCATGTTCCTTTCACTGGCTGTTATTATACGAAAAATGTCATAGCTACACTGCTTTCTAGGATTTTGGCACCCGTCATTTTGCCTATGGATATGACGCTGGCAACGCCGTAGCAATGCATCAGAAATATAGACTTTTCAAATTTCAATTGCTCACGGTCCAAAGGCCTCTATGTATTCTAAAAACCTCTCAGGGAGCTTTCCGCGAAGCGCAGAAGCAACGATTTATTATGAAAACAGCTCTCCAAAAATTTCTATTGTAAGCGTTTAAATATCTGGTATCTGACGTTCTGCTCCTTCGGTTCCTACAATGGTAGTCGGTAGAAATTCCCTCCATTTTCAGATCTACCAGTAGTAAATAAGCCCAAGCCGCTTCGGCTGGCGGCCAGGGCATTATGACAACTCACATATGATGCAGATTCTACTCTGCCTGAAGAGCCTCGCTCCGTTCCCCGGTGATCCATTTTGCTTCCGGATCCCAGGGAGCCAGCTTCTCCAGTTCCTCATCGGAGGTCTGACTGGTCGGACATTTTTCCAGGAGGTAGGTAAGGTACTGGTAGACGTTCACTCCATTTGCCCGTGTCATTTCTACCATTGTGTAAATCAGAGCACTAGCCTCCGCTCCGGATGGAACGACCGCGAACAGCCAGTTTTTCCGACCAATAACCACCTGCTTTACGGCTCGCTCACTGGCATTGTTCGAAAAACTGCAGCGTCCATCCAGAAGATAGTTCTCCAGAAGGTCCCGTCTGTTGCGGATATAAGTTACCGCTTTGTCAAAACGAGTTCCCTTCTCCGGATTCTGTTTCTCAAGCCACGACCAAAGGCCCTCCAGAACAGGCTGTTCCTTCTGAAGGCGTCTTTCTTTGATCTCGTCCGCTGTCAGATGACCCGAACGAATGTCACGCTCTATCATAAAGAGCTTGTTGACATAGGAAGTTCCCTGAACTGCCGGAACGGAATAATCGTATTCCTTTCCTCTGGGAATGGCTTCCACAAGGTAGCGTCGACCCAGCAGGCTGTCCTTGTTACATCCGGCACGACATTGTAACCGGTATAGCCGTCTGTCATAAGATAGCCGTTGAAGCCGTTCAGAAACTCCTTTGCATTCGCACCGGCCCTCGTTTTATAGTACCGGTACAGCACAATCGGCGGTCCCTCATCTTCACCGCTACGGAACACCCACATGTAAGACCTGGACTGAGGCTTTTTATCCTTCTCATTCAAAACCTGAAAAAGGGGTTTCGCCCGCCATGACAAAGCTGCACTTCAGGAGTTGTCTGTGGAAGTAATCAAACATAGGCGTAAAGAACTCCCGGGCATTTTTAATCAGCCAGTTTGACAAGGTCGCTCTTCCAACAGGAGCCCCCATCTGCTCCCAATCCTTTTCCTGCCGGTACAGCGGTACCCCCTGACAGAACTTCTGGTAAGCTGCCCATGCAACCGTAGAAGCAGACGCCATTCCGTGAAGCATGTGGTACTGTCCGTCGCGGCTCCTGATCAGTTCCGGAACAACTCCGTTGCCGGAGCACTTTGGGCATTGGTAAGTGATGCTGTACCACTTGATGACCCTGATTCTGGGAGGAATGATGTCATATTCCGTACGCAGATACTCTTCACCAATCCTTTTGTACGGCGTTCCGCATTCCGGACACACCTTCTTGTCCTCCGGGAGATCAACGTATCTTTTGGTGAACGGTTTTCCCTCCAGAGCTTCTTCAAAAGATTTTCTTTTCTGTCCGGGTTTCGACGGATTGGTTTCCGATGTATCACAGATAAGATCTTCTTCCGGCTCCTCTTCTGCAGGCAGGGACTCTACGATATCGCAAAGGACCTCCGCTTCGTTGATCAGAAAGCAGAGCTGTCCTTCTAATTCTCCGGAACGCTTTTCGCTGGAGGTGCCAAATAGTTTCTTCTTCAGATAGTCAACCTGCTCCTGAAGACTGTTCTTCTCTTTAAGAAGGTCTTCCTTCTCCATGGCGATCCTGTTCAACTGCTTTTTCAGTTCTTCAATCTCGCGGTTTGCATTTAAAATCTGATCGCGAAGTTCACGGAACGGAAGCTCCAGAGCATCCTGCGGCAACGTTTTTTCCTCCTGTTTCTGATATGTTTATTATACCGGAAACAGGAACAGGAACCATCAGAAAACGTTGGAAAATCAACGTTTTCCAGCATTGCCAGGGCACAGATAATCGCCTTTGGCGGAGCGCATTCAACTGCTGCGGATTGCATTTGGCTGATCGATATCAAGTCCCGACATCAGCCAGTCGAACTCCTTCCAGGAGAGGTCTCGGACCTCGGATTCGTTTCTCGTCCAGCGGTATCTCCCGTACTGTGCCGTAAGACGTTTGTAGATCAGAACATATCCATCCGGTTCTTTCAGAAGAGCTTTGATCCTGTCGCAGCGCCTTCCACAGAACAGAGACAATGAACTTTCGGACGGATTCATCTGCAGCTGATCCTGAATGACAGCACACAGACCGTCAATGGATTTGCGCATATCTGTGTAACCGCAGACGATGTAGATATGGCTGGCTCTCGAAATATCCGCTAACATGGCTGGTTCACCAGAAAGGACAGAATCTGTCCGACAAGAGCCGGATCTGTTCCATTGCGCAGCTGCACAGAAATCTTTCCGGCCGTGATCTGAACCATATGTGAATTGTCATAATGCGCAGCCGCGTCCTGCAAGGCAGGAGCGGCATGGGACGTTTTGTTTTCCGAAATGACGGAAATCGGAACAACATCCGGAAGCGAGGATGCTGTAAGATCATAGATTCTTTCCGCATTCTGTTCACGTTCCGGGATTTGGCAGGCTTTTTTTGCGAAGCCGTACGACCACATTGTAGAAGCTGCTGACAACAATACCGTTGGATACGCACCATTCTTTGTCAGACAGACCGCTCTGCCTGCAGGAAGTGATAAGCTGTATCCACTCTTCATCAGAGCGATCGATTCTGTGATTCATGGTAGTCCTCCTCGTGGCAGCGAATGTAGTGAATTGCTACTATCTACCATTATGGAGAAAAATGCTACCGAATCACAGATACCAGATATTTAAACGCTTACTTTCTATTTTACAATCACTTTTATAAAGTATAAAGCACGAGCCGTATACACGTCCCGGATCTTCGTATATATAGGATTCAGTCCATTCCTATGATCCATGGTCGCTCTTCTTTATGGCAGTGAATGTGGCACATTACTACTATCAACGATTATGGAAAAACACTACTGAATTGCGACCATCAGATTTTTAAACACTTATTAAATTCAATTTTTATAGGAGCCCCTATAACCGGCCCAATTACTCTGCAAGTTAAATTTCAATTTTTATTTTTTGATAAGTCTTGTATTCTCAGCAATAGTTTTGAAGAAATTTCATTCATATCATATCGTTTATAAAATTTTTCTTCGTCCATAAACATTGCATCAATAAATGTTTTTACATTTTTTAATTCATTTATATTGCAATATCCAATTCCTTCAATATTATTTTTTTCTAATATAAATTTAGGAGCAATTGGAATCGCATGTAAAAAGATTGATTCCAGTATCACAGCTGATGTTTTATGAATATAAGAAGAAACAATGTATGGAAGTACGCTGAACTTAGCTTTTCCAAGAAGTCCATAATATTCATCATCACTTATGAACTTATTAATTATAGTTATATTTTTCTTAGCTATTCTTTTCGCTTTTTCATACAGTTCCTGTTCATAAAACTGTCCAGCAATAACGAGGCTGTATCCATTTTCATTGAACGCCTCAATTAATTCAATAATCTGCTTATTTTGAGACGTCACAGTTCCCACACATACAGCCAGATTTTCTTTTTTAGTCAAGTATCTGTTATACTTTTCTGGGATAAAATAATAATCCGGCATATAAAAAGAAGATATATATTCTTTACAGAAGTCTATATTTGATGAAATAAATAAATCAATTTTCCTTGACGCTGCTTTAATCAAATTATTCTTAATGCACTTAATCAAGCAGTTTTCTGATGATGGAACATTGACATATGTAAAGCATAGCACCATTCCTGGTCTTTTTCTATGCAACATTAGCCATAAATAAAGAACATAATCTGTATTATAGAACCAGAAATTCTCATTCTTATACATTCTATTTAGTTTATTTAAATTCAAATATTCATGAATGTAGTTTAAAGGCACTTGGTTCGTTGCTCTAACAGCATACCACTTAAATGTACATACTACATTATCAAAATATTGAGCAAAATTATATGGGACAGCACGAAGAATTTGAAAATCATTTTTTAAAAGATCCGCATAAATTTTTCCAACGTTTAACGGATGGCCAACTGGATGTCCCTTTTGATCACTATCACCAATATAATCTACTAATAAAATTTTTTTCATAAATCAATGTCCTTTTAATCAAATTACAAAATAGACTTTTTATATTTTCCGCAGATATTATCCTACGTTATTTTCGCACGTACGTTTACCCAAAATGATACAGCAAAAATGATACACAATGTTCCCATTAAAACTGTATATGCCACTGATGCGCCTAAAATACCAAATCGGCTGGTTAACATGTTGCAAACAAAAGGCGAAAGCACCCCCGTAAGGCAATAGCCAGCCAAAAGAATTCCTTGTTTTCTAATAACTGTCATAAATGTACTTAATAAAGTTGCAACTGCAGCTAATACTCCGCCCAAAAGTAAAATAGCCAATTCCACTTTAAATTTTGATAGATCAGTACCATATATCATAGATAATATTGGTATGCCGCACAAATAGGCTGTTGCTTCGCACATTACTCCAATAATCATAATAATCCTGATTTGATTTTTGAACTCTTTAAGAAAACACTTCACATTACCTATTGACCAATTACGTGTTACCTCCACGATAATTGGAGAATATATCATTGAAGCTAATAATCCAATCACAAAAACAGGCATAGAAATAAAGCCATAACACGCCTGCATTTCATCCGAGAAGAAGCGGTCAATTGCATATTTTGGAGCATTTCCAATATAATAGGATAAAAAGGCACCTACAAATATAGGGAAACAAGACATCAACAATTTATTAGTTTTACACTTTTCCTTTATTTTTTTTAATTTTACCTTTTGATAAAAAGGCAATGTAATCACGAAGCATAGAGTTGCGCTGAAAATAGTAACAGCTATGGTTGCAGACAGAAGATCTATTCCATACCAAATCAAAGTACAATACAAAATAACAGAAAAAAGTAGCCTAAAGAACAAACATTTAGCCGCAATATCCAACCTACCATTTTTTTGAAAAAGGCCATGAAAAACATCTTCTATTGCATCAATAGCTTTAAACAAACACATCCATGCGATGACTAGTGATTTATATTTTGTATAATTATTATTAACTGATCTTATATAAATGAACGCAAATGACGTAATAACCATAAATAACGTCGTAAATATTCTTGATGTTAAATAAGAGTGAAAAGAATATTTGTTTTTAATATCAGATACTTGGTAATAGCGCATACCATATTTTCCAATATTCAGGAATAAATTTGCGTCCGTATTCGCTATCGTAAATATGCCAGCCGCATCAATTCCAATTTGACGAGTAATTATAGATAAAATTACTACCGATTGAAACGCACTAAGTAACGAGGCAATTGCATTCCAAAAAAAGTCCTTTTTCTTTCTCATAGTTTATCTTTTAACTATATATTAATGCTTTTCAAGAAACATCTTTTAGAAATTCATATGTATTATTGTATCCCATTAAAATTAAGACGTTCCTCTTCAACAACCAGTGGCCGATTCATAATTCTCTTATTTATGCTAAGAATATACTCTCCCAAAAGGCCCAAAAAGAAGAGTTGCACTCCTCCCAGGAAAAACATGCCGATCGCAATCGGTGCAATCCCAGCAACAAAGCGATGCCAAAACAACAATTTAAGAATCAAATAAACCAATGCAACAATCACAGATACCGTTCCAATGGCCCCCCCGAGAAAAGTTGCCAGACGAAGTCCTATTTTAGTATATGAGGTGAAGCTCAGCATTGCGGCATCATACAATGTATAAAAATTATTGTGAGTTTTTCCCGCACGACGGTTAGGCTGCTCATAGGGAATTTTTTTAATTTTATAGCCAAGCTCCGCAACAATACCACGAAGAAATGGAGTTGGATCATTCAAATTACGCAAAACGTCAACAAAGCTTTTATCATAGAGTCCGGATCCCGTAAAATGTTCAATCTGCTCCACATCTGAAAACTTGCGCAGCATTTTATAATACATACTGCGCAAGCGGTACATAATTGGATTTTCCTTGCTGCTCGTTTTGATTCCAATCACAATTTTATATCCCTGTTCCCATGCTTCCAGATACTTCGGAATTAATTCAATCGGATCTTGAAAATCGCACACCATGCTGATCGTACAGTCTCCCGATGTTTGAAGAATTCCATAATAAGGAGAATTGAACTGACCAAAGTTTTTGGCATTGAAAATAGCTTTAATTTTAGAATTTGCTGCACAGATCTCTCTTAGGATTTGTCTTGTGTGATCTTGAGAATCATTGTCTATGAACAGGAGCTCGTAGTCATATTTGCTCAGTGTTTTTTGAAATAGATTGACAATTGCTTCACTCATCGGCCGAACATTTTCCTGCTCATTGTAGCATGGTATCAAGATACTTACTTTTTTCATACTTCTCCACTTTCATTCTTAATCCATTGAACTGTCTTCAGAATTCCCTCTTCAAAGCTTGTTTCCGGAACAAACCCAGTATCCTTCTGCAATTCCGAGATGTCCGCCTGCAAATGCATGACCTGCCTATTCGCATAGGGGATTGCGCCAAAATCAATTTCTATCCCTGGATTCACGGCATCACGAATTTCCCGTATATAATCGGCAAGTGAACGGCATTCTCCGCTGCCAATGACATAAGTTTTCCCATCTACCCCCTTCTCTCCAAGAAGACGGAATGCACGACCCACATCGCCGCTGTACAGATAATCCCATTTTTGTTCCCCTTTGGTACATTTGGGTGTTTCTCCATGAAGAAGATCCGAAATAACTGACATAACCATGCTTCTCATGCCATCATTCGGTCCATATACACTCAGAATCCGTGTCCAGATATGATGCATTCCCAGCTGATGAGCAAACTCTCTCGTCATATATCCAGCGCACAATTTTCCGATTCCATATCCATTGTCTGGAGACACATGGGTATCCGGTCGGAGGACGCCTTCCACTCTGCCATATTCTGCCTGACTTCCTGCTCCAATAAAAGTACGACATCCAAATCGGTGAGCAGCGCGAACTGCCTCCAAGGCATACTTTACATTTTGATTCTGCAGAAACATGTCGTTGCGTGCCTGCCCGGTCGTTCCCTCCCAGGCAAGATCATAGAAGACTTCATATTCCAGATCAGAATTGTTCTCCAACGTGCTCAATTCTTCCAGTGAGCAAAAAATCCTTTTGACAAGAGCATTTTCCGAAATGCGTCTGTTCCTTTCCGATCCTTTATGACACAAAACCAATACTTCAATTTCACGATCAGTCAATTCCTGAACCAAGGCAGTTCCAATCGCCCCGGTTGCTCCTATGATAATTGCACGTTTCACAAATATCCCCCATGATCCATAACAATATTATTCCTCTACCATTGGAATAAACATCTGCTGCTGCAACTCTTCTCTTGGAAGGAAAGGTGCCAAATCTTCCAGCGGCGGACTCACAAGCGTTCCATCTTCCAAGCGCTTCGTGCTGCTCTTCGGTTCCCAAACCTGCTCCGTATCGGTAAATATTTCACAAAATACCGGTCCATCTGTTTGCAGGACTTCATCTACAACCTTTTCCATTTCCGCATTCGAATGCGCACAATAATATGGATATCCAAATGCTTTTGACAGCTTCTCATAATTCGGGAAAGAAAGATCATGACTTTCCGGCCCTATTCCGACAAAATTCTTATGAAACAAATTCGTCTGAGTAATCCGAATAGAATGATATCCCTGATTATTAATCAGAAAAATCTTAATAGGAAGCTGATTGGTCAAGACAGTCTGCAGCTCCTGCAGATTCATCATAATGGACCCATCGCCTTCCAGACATATGGTAGTACGTCTTCCACCGCCAATGCAGGTTCCTATCGCTGCCGGAAGTCCATATCCCATGCTGGCAATTGCGCTGTTATTAGCCATTCTGCTTCCTTTCTGAATCACATAAGCTTGATTGCCCACAACGCAGCATGCTCCATTGGACACTGCTGTAAGACTATTCTCTGGAAGCCTTGAACTCAGATATCTCACAAAAGCATATACATTTGCCGTTCTTCCATTTTCTTCCCACTGTTTCGGCAAAACTGTCGGGTACTCCTTTTTCCACTTTTGGCAGGTATTCAACCAAGACTCCGCATGACTGACAGGTACATTTGTTGCCGCTTCATCCAGTTTTTCCAAGAAGTCCCTCGCATCCGCCCAAATCGGATGTTCCACATGGATTGTGTGTTTCTTCATCTCTGCACGGTCCACATCCACCATGATAACTTCTGCAGCTCTTGCCCATGTTTTCCAATTATAGCCTACCTGCCGAATGGAAATTCTCGTTCCAACTGCCAAAATTAAATCAGCATTCTGAATAGCCCAGTTTCCTGGCCTATCTCCCATATTTCCAGCTCTGCCACAATAAAGCGGATTCTCATCCTCAATCAGATCGACCGCATTCCAATATGTAACAATTGGAATATTCAGTTTCTTGGCTACACGGCGAAAGGCATCATATCCTCCGGACAAACGGATTCCATAGCCCGCATGAAACACTGGCCGTTTGGCATTTCTGATTTTCTCCAGGACCATCTGGATCTCAGCATCTTTCACCCGCGGCGGAAGTTGAGCATCATCAGCCGATGGATCATAGCCTATCAGATCACCAGTTTCTATGTACCCTCCCTGATAATTAACCGGAATATCAATCCAAACCGGTCCCGGACGTCCAGTCGTTGCAAGATGCCAGGCCTTTTCCAATGCATAACGGATTTGCTTCGGATCCTCAATCATAGTGGCATACTTCGTCATGGGAGTGGCCGATTTTACAATATCGTATTCCTGATCTCCAACTGCTCTAAGTGGCAATCCCTCCGTAAACTGCGATGTATATCTTGCAGTTGTATCATATCGAACCTGTCCGGAAATAATAAACATCGGGATGGAATCCAACCAGCCGCCTACAACCCCTGTAAGAGCATTGGTCCCCCCTGGGCCCGTTGTCACACACACTGCGGCAATTCTGTTGTCAAGGCGTGCATATGCTTCCGCAGCAATAGCACAAGCCTGCTCATGATGATTGTACGTGACATGAAGTCCTGCATTATGCCCAAGGGCATCGTTCAGGTGCATCGCTCCTCCACCAACAACACTAAACACGTCCGTCACACCATGTGACACAAGGAAATCTGCTACATAGTCAGCCAGTCTCTGTTTCATCTTCCCACTCCTTAGCAAACCGACATCTCAATTGTCCCAACTGTACCTATTGCAATGAACCGTTGCTCGAGACGAATCATTGGTCAACGGCCTGAAGAATCACTTCTGCCATGCAATCAATCATCTCATCTGTCATTCCAGGATATACTCCTACCCAAAATGTCTGATTCATAATAAATTCCGTCTGATTAAGATCTCCAACTACCCGGTATGCGTCCGTTCCTCTGATCTGATCAAAGCAAGGATGTTTAATCAGATTTCCAGAAAACAGGAGTCGTGTCTGTACATTGTGATCTTCAATAAATCTGGTAACTTTATTCCTTTCTATGCCGCTTTCCGGTTTTACAGAAATCAGGAAGCCAAACCACGATGGATCTGAATTCACTGCAGGCTCCGGCAAAATCAAGCGGTCTGATACAGATTCAAGAGCTTTATGAAGACGTTTCCAGTTGTGTTTTCTTCTTTCGATAAATCCAGGGAACTTTTTCAGCTGTTCAACTCCGACTGCAGCTTGCAGATCTGTCACCTTTAAATTATATCCCAGATGGCTGTACGTATACTTATGATCATATCCCTTAGGAAGTTCCCCATACTGTCCATCAAATCGATGTCCGCAGAAATTGTCCTGTCCGGAAGGACAAATGCAGTCTCGTCCCCAATCCCGATAAGAAAGGATCAGACGGTTCAGAAGAGAGTCATTCGTATATACGCATCCTCCCTCCCCCATTGTCATGTGATGCGGCGGATAGAAAGAGCTGGTTCCAATATCTCCCCATGTTCCTGTATACTTCGTTACGCCATCAATGGTGTATTTTGACCCAAGAGCATCACAATTGTCCTCAACCAGCCAAAGATGATGTCTGTCACAAAACGCCTTTACCTCTTTCAGATCAAACGGATTTCCGAGGGTATGTGCAATCATCACCGCCTTGGTTTTCTCACTATAAGCTTCTTCCAATTTCGTGACATCGATATTGTACTGAGGAACGGTAACATCTACGAACACAGGAACAGCTCCATACTGCAGCATTGGTGTTACAGTAGTAGGAAAACCACAGGCAACGGTGATCACCTCATCGCCTCTGTGAATCTGTCGTTCTCCAAGTTCCGGCGCGGTCAGAACCGAGAAAGCAATTAAATTAGCTGACGAACCCGAATTTACCAAATGTGCAAATCTGACGCCTATCCAATCCGCAAATTCTCTTTCAAACTGATCTGAGAAACGCCCTGTTGTCAGCCAAAAGTCCAACATCGCATCCGTCAGTGACTGCATTTCCTTCTCATCAAATACTCTCGAAGCATAGGAAATCCTGTCCCCTGGATGAAAAGGTTCTTTTTTCTCTTTAAATTCATGATAGTACTCACCTACCAGCTGCTTGATCTGGTCTCGAGCTTCCGTTTCACTGTTCCATTTTGCCATCTTCTTCTCTCCTATTTCCATTTTTTCCACGGTGCCTTGCCTTCTGCCCATAATTTTTCCAGTGCTTCTTTTTCTTTCTTGGTATCCATGCACTGCCAATATCCGGTATGGCGATAAGACATCAGTTCGCCTTGTCTTGCAATCGCTTCCAATGGCTCGCGTTCAAAGCTGGTCTGATCTCCCTCAATATAGTCAAATACTTCCGGATTGAGAACCATATATCCCGCATTGATCAATGCTCCGTCTGAGCTGCTCTTCTCACGGAATGAGCGCACAGCGTTATCACCGGAGACATCCAGGATTCCCTTCTGCTGCTCTACCATCACAGAGGTCAGTGTGGCCATTTTCCCATGCGCTTCATGATATTCTAAAAGCTTTCGAATATCCACATCGCAGACGCCGTCACCATAAGTCATCATAAACGGATGATCTCCGATATACTTCTGCACCCGCTTGATTCTTCCTCCGGTCAATGTATTCAGCCCGGTATCCACCACTGTGACCTTCCAGGGTTCGGTATGTTTATCGTGAACAACCATCTTATATTCTTCCGTCAGATCGAAAGTAATGTCAGATGTATAAAGGAAATAGTTACGAAACCATTCTTTAATGATCTGCTGCTTATATCCTGCACAAATGATAAATTCATTAAAGCCATAGTACGAATACTCTTTCATAATGTGCCAAAGGATCGGCATCCCTCCGATTTCAATCATCGGCTTTGGCTTGTACTCCGACTCTTCCGAAATACGAGTCCCTAATCCTCCTGCAAGTAATACAACCTTCATAGAAGGCATCTCCTTTCCTTATATGACGATTTGTCTGTGAAGACAGCATTTCTTCGCCGTTCTACTTCTTAAACGTCCAATACTTATTGATCAGGAAATTCGCTGGGACTGTAATGACCAGATTGATCAGAGGAGCAAGGAATTCTGAAACAGAGAATACATTTACCCACAGCCACAGCAATACAGCGCTGAGAAACAGCCCGGTAAAGGAATACGACACATAGGTTTTCGCCAAAGATCTCCAGAACGGTCTTTTCTCACCCTTCTCCAAGGAAAACACCATTTTGCTGTTCCAGATATAAGACCAGAACACGCTGATCACAAAAGCCAGAACCTGTGCTGCCAAATAGTCATAGCGAAAAGACACAATTCTTCTGAATTCCCAACAGGCCAAAGGTATAAATCAGGTATGAAATAATGGTATTGCTCAAACCTACGATTCCAAATTTCACAAACTGAAAGAAGCCCTCGCTTCCGGATTCTGTAGCCTCTCTATGAAAAATCTTGCAGATCATCCACCAGGCAATCGCACTGATCCGCTCAATAAATTCTGATAATTTCATCATATTATCATCACTCAAAGAATTCCTTGATCTGCTGCTCCATTACGGAATTACAGTCCCCACCTTCAATATAAGCATGGGACCATTCACATACTTTTTCGATTGCCTCCTGAATATGCCACTTCGGTTTCCAGTTGAAAGTACTCTTTAATTTGCTGCAATCCAGCTTAAGAAAATTTGCTTCATGCGGAGCATTTTGTTCTGCATGGTTCTCCCAATGCGCATTTCCCCCATAGTACTTGCAGAACAAATCCACCAATTCTCCTGTTGTCACGCAGTCACAGTCATCCGGCCCAACATTGTATGCATCCGCCAGTGAGGGAGTATCCCATTGTGCTGCAGCAATCATCAGATAACATGACAATGGTTCCAGAACATGCTGGTATGGACGGGTACTGTAGGGATTCCTGACAACGATCGGCTCGTTCTTCTCCATCGCTCTTACGCAGTCCGGAACAATCCGATCCTTTGCAAAATCCCCTCCCCCAATCACATTGCCAGCTCTTGCTGTTGAAATCGGAATCGTATAGCTGCCATCTTCTTTCATAAAAAAGCTCTTCCGGTAACTGTGTGTAACCAGTTCCGAACAGGATTTGGAATTGCTATAGGGATCATATCCATCCAACGGCTCATTTTCACGATATCCCCAAGCCCATTCTCTATTCTCATAAACCTTATCTGTCGTAACATTTAAGAAAGAGTGCACAGAGTCGCACTTCCGGACCTGTTCCAGAATGTTCACGGTGCCCATTACGTTCGACGCATATGTACCTACCGGATCCTGATAGCTGGTCCGTACGATCGGCTGCGCTGCCAAATGAAGGATAATGTCAGGTTTTACCTCCTGCGTCACCTTTGTCAGATAGTCCAGATCACGGACATCCCCGATGTAGGATCTCATATGGTCTTTCATCTTGGTAATCGCGAATAAAGATGGATCCGTTGGTGGTTCCAAGGCATAGCCATATACTTCCGCGCCAAAATCCAAGAGGACCTGACACAGCCAGGTTCCTTTAAAACCTGTGTGTCCTGTTATAAATACCTTTTTCCCTCTGTAGAAATCAGCAAACTGATTTCTGCTGAATGTGCTTTTCGGCATACATTTATTCTCGCTTTCTATTTTTCTTCGCTGGCAATATTTAGTGTCTACTAAAAAAACTGCGAATCAGGCTCTGGAGCTTCTTCGTCGGACGCTTTTTGGTTTTCGCCATGGCAAGGTATCTTCGTTTGCGATCAAAAAAGCACTGACGTTTCTGAATAATCAGAGCGCCGAGAGCGACACGCATAGGGAAGGCCTGGCGTCCTTCGTGAGAAGGAAAAAGAGAAGAATACGCTTTTCCCAGACTTGCCCATTTAAAGGGAGCATTGAGATTATAACTTTTCCAGTTAATTCTCATAAGTGGCATAACCATTGTCCTAAAGGATCACATGACCGGTGAGTTCTGTACTGTAGTGATCCCATAACGAAGAGCTGAGAACGAGCACATGTACATTTGAATCTGTATCATTCAGAAATCCACACCCCCATCCATGCACCGCCAATCCATAATGGTTTCTGCATAAAAAACATTATCGCACTGCCACTGATCAGATGGCTTATATGAGTTGCTTGGATCCCCGCTGATGTCACTCACATAAATGATATGAATAATGTGAGCAAAGACGATGAGGCAGGCACATGTATAGACAAGATACCAACCATTTCTTTCCTTGCCTTTTCGCCTCTGCCACCACCCTCACCAGTCTTCACACGGCTGTGCTTGACTATCGAAACAATCCATACTGCAATTGCAATACTGATACAGGCTAGTAGTAATTGCCATTTTTTTTGCAGCAACATTTTCCGAAGTGGATAGGTAACATCGCCTACATGATCCACCACAATTTTATCCGACATTTCCCCCACGACTCCGCGGTTGAAGAATGCAAATCCATCATAGAAGAATCTTGGAACTGCCCATGCAAACCCGTACATCAGAATGGCATTCGGGTGTTTCCTGCATTCTTCTAAAGCGAGAACTGCCACAGCAGAAAAGAGGCAATAGACAGAATCCATATCACCGGAGCGAAACATGTGATAGGTAAAAGGAAGAAATTCTCAACAGCCGATATGCGATCTGATAAGCCCTAAATTCAATGACGGCTTCGAATCAAAATAATCTGTCTCATATCGATAAGTGTTTACCAGCCAGTTGTCCGCCTCTAGCATTTCTTAGACATTCACACCATGATATGCTTCATCCGTTGCATTTACGCTTGGAACTCCGAGGTGCCAGAACATAAGAAACATTACGCAACGAGAAATTGTGCCAACCGCCATTTTCCTCATAACTTCTAGTCTATTACTTTTTTGTCACATCTGATTTTCTTCTCCACTCCCACAAATCCATTCCCGGTATCCTTATACTCCACATATCCCAACCTTTCTGCTAGTCTCCGGCAGGCCATGTTTTCCTTTCGGATTTCTCCGCGGATGCTGGGAATGTTCTTTTCTCTTGCCAGCATGTGAACCTTCTCACACAGTGCCTCTGCTGCTCTGCACCTCCGATACTCCGGTATGACAATGAGCATGGAAATAAAACCGAAATCCTTTCGATTGAGATAGGCGGCAACGAGGCCGATGATTTCGCTTTTTTCGTTTTCGATGGTCACAATGTCTGCCAGGCGTATCAGCTTTTCTGCGTAGGCCTTGGTGTTCCATCCGGTTTTTGGAGCGTTCCTTTTCTCCAAAATGGAATGCTCCTGTCCACAGCGATTTCTTGCAGAGAACGGTGGTGTCATGAATTCTCCAAGACGTACAATGTCTGCCAGAATATCCGTACCTGAGCTTACCGGCTTCAAATTCATCACGTGAACCTGAAGATACCATGACATGTCGTACAGATACGTTTCTGCCTCCGCACGACTTGCAAAGTGGAAGTACAGAATTCCGATGATGCCGGCGGCATTTTCATAAGTTCCAACAGTCTCGCCTTTTCTGCGAAAAATCTCTTCCCGATACAGATGCCCGGAAAGCTCCGGGTGCAGCTCATATCCGGCGTACATTCCCGGCTGATTCGCATGAAGATTATAGGTTGCATAGATGCCATGCAGATCCGCAGGGACTAATTTTCCTACAAACCTGGAAGCTTCCAGGGAATTCGCGTTTTGGCCATTCGCGCGCCGCAGGGTACGCTGCACCTCCTCACGGATCCAGTCGATCCCGGTTGCATCCGACAGAAGCTGCGGAATGCCGTTTCCACCGCAGCGAAGAGCGATTTCGATGGGATAGACTTCTCCATCCTTTCCGGCAATAAATTCCACGTTCATCTCCGCATCGGTAATCGAAAGCCCGTGGATGACCGTCTGCATGATCCTTGCAATCCGCCCCTTCACCTCTTCTCCTGCACCGCATGGATATATTTTACCACATGGGACAAGATTCTTCCCTTCTTCGCGGATGCAGTCCATGAGGCCATAGAGAACAGCCTCTCCATCCCGGACGATCACGTCGCCGCCGATGAGGTGCCGGTAGCCGTAAGCTATGTATTCTTCCGCCATCGCCTGACCGGAAAGCGAACAGGAAACCGCCACCTGATATGCACGAAGGAGCCTGCCTGCATCATAGCTGCGAAGGAGCGTCACACCCTTGCTTCCGCTGGAATCCAGCGGCTTTACAACAACCGGGTAGGGAAGATCGCTCTCCATGTAGTCCATCGGAAAATGCCTGGGTGCAGGAAGTCCGTGTATCGCCAGAAACTCCCGGAATTTTCTCTTGTTCCCGAGAATTCCGGCAGCAGCATACATTCCGCCGGGAAGGCCCAATTTCTCTGCCACATAGGCCGCCGTCTCTTCCGCAGGATCCGACGCGAACGCAAGAATGCCGTCCACAGCTTCCTTCCTGGCAAGCTCCAGAATTCTTTCCTTATCTCTGGTGCTGACAAGGAAGCTTTGATCCGCCTCTCTTCGCCCCGGTGCATCCGGAAGGTAATCAGCAAGAAGGACGTTGAGTCCCAACTCATGTGCTTTTCGTATTGCCGGAAGCTGCTGGAAGCCGCCTCCCAGGATCAGGATCTTCATCTCTCTTCCAGATTCCTTTCTCTGGTTGCCGAGGTGCAAATTCACCCGTCTTTGGTGCGCAGGACTCTTTTATTAATAACCCTCTCGAAAAATCTTGAAGCCCGGTCAAACGTCATCACTTCCAATATCTTATTTTTAAATGTCCGGAGTATCTTAATGCTTTCATCATCGGCCCCCGCAACTCTTGCCTGCTGAATCACAATCTTGTACTTTCTTTTTAAATCATCAAAATACTCAGAATCCTTTTCAAGAACGAATGGCGCGCACAAGTCTTTACAAATAAATCCGTTGTTCAGCCACGTCAAGTTCATATGTTGGTCTCCTGTTAACTTCTTGACTGTTTGCGCAGTGCTTCTACGACACTCTTGATATTGTTGCTAATAGAATCTTTACACCATTCATCCCAGAAGTCTACCGTTGCACTTCTGGGTTTTAATGTTGGTTCATCTATTTACTGTAAAATCCCGACCGGGTGGCCACCG
>ULJH01067935.1_pt1 | contig 31318 bp, 30 predicted proteins | sample 1950781 | NCBI WGS metagenome assembly ULJH01 (sample SAMEA4835462, study PRJEB28245) | human gut metagenome | biome: gut microbiome; material: fecal sample | place: Denmark | collected 2008 | reverse complement strand
TGACCTGAAAGAAATGCACCGCATAGTAAACTCACTGCCAAAAGAATACAAAGTGCCGTTCTCTATGCACGTTTCCGGATTCAAATACCGCGAAATTGCAGAGAAACTTAATCTCCCGTTGGGAACTGTAAAGAGCAGGATCTTCTTTACACGCCAAAAGCTACAGGAAGAATTGAAAGATTTCAGATAATCGCATTATATAACCTAAACCGACGACTTATCGATTTCTATTTCTATATGAGTAATTTTTAGTGCAGATTTTTAGTTGTGTTAATTTAGGAGCAAGAGGAAGAGATTCCACGCTTGCTCCTTTTTTATCCCATGAAAAGCCTCAACAAATCAATACTACATTATTTTCCCTTGAACTCTACCGTTTAGAACCCATACCTCTATAACATATGCATGATATATATTAAAGAAAGAGTTTAAAAACGGAACTATAGGCAACGAACTATTCATTTTGATTTATCTAAAAAACGACACCAAACCCAGAAAAACACACAGTATTCCGCAAAACAACAAAAAATACAATGGCGAACTCAATGATGTTTCTAAAACAGCGCTCTGCGGTTTCTGCGGATTATAAAAGTTCGCCAAAAGTATCTTCCATATTCAATTCATTCAATATAATAAAATTTTGCAGACTCATCTAATTCATTCGTTAGTTCCGAATCAAATTTAAAGTTATAAAGCATCCATCATATCTGTATCGCATTTATTATCACACGCATATCTTCTCCTTCATAATACAACAAGACTCCTGGGACACAAGATATAATGCAACCGAAACCTCTTCCATAAACACTATCCAAGGCATCTCTCAGCAACAGGTTTCTTTTATCTAAGGAAGACATACTTGACAAAATATAGCAATCATCCGATGCACCTTTCTTCTTCAAATATTCCAAAATCATTTCAGTTGTAAAATTACTAGGAAGATTCGTAATATATTTATTTTCAAAGGCATTAAAATGATCTAACTTGGAAATAAACTTTGCCCGACCTTTTTTACTATTCAAAAGTAGCTTAATACGCTCTTTGCTGTCACTACTTATTACGTTAGGCAACAAAATTTCATGTACATTCATCATTTAAATTGTTCTAAATATTTATAGATATAAGGTAACTCTTTTGCTGTATTTTCGACTCTTTCCATCATCGACTTGGATAATAGATCTTCAAAATCAAGTGTATCACCTTGGATTGTCACAGTGTACACTTGATGAAAATCAGCATTTTGTTCTATCAATAAATATCTAACAATATTTGCCCGATTCCCTATTATCGCATTATGCAAAGGAGGGTAACCCGGTTCTATTGCCAAATTAACATCAGCACCTGCTTTTATCAATAATTCAACCTTTTCTATATTATCAGAAGCTGCACATATTAATGGGGTCTCTATTGATCGCATATAAGTTACAGAATCCGAATCTGACACACAATCGTTGGGGTCACCTCCATACTTTAACAACAACCTCAATATTTCAATATCCTCACCATAAGCACTCGAAGCTAATACAACAGGAGATTGTCCATTAAAATAATCATGCATATTAGGATCTGCACCTTTAGATAAAAGAAATTGAACCATTTCTGTTTTATTATGCCATATCGCCCAAAACAACAGACTTTGTCCAAAGATAGGTTCTCTATAATCAATATCAATGCTATCTCTTAATAAAATCTCATTAATACGAATTGTGTCACCGGAACGAACAGCCTTGGCGAGCTTCCAACCTGGGGTATCTTGCCATAAACGTATATTCCTCTACCTGTCATCTTTTCCTTAGGTACTTGACAAGAAAAGAATATAATTAGTAATAAAACAAACGCACCTATTCTCATTGCTATTATTTTTTTTAATTCTTTGTTATAGAACCAATAGAACAGTCACTACTACACTTCTAAAAGGCTTTCCTAATTACTGTAATCTCCGTTTTAGTATAATGCATACCCTCCGAGACTTCAACATAAAAGACGAGAGTTATTCTTATTGTTTTCATTGTAAAAAATATAACATGCATCTCTTAGGATAACAAAAGTAAATATCATCACCAACTTATTATACTTCATATCAACCTCTTTCAATAACATTGATTTTAATCTTTTCATTTTCCAAGTATTATTCAATTCATTTTGTCTTTCATCAAATTACTTACATATTTTGTCCAAAGTTCCATTTGCATCATAATTTAACGCCTCATGGTAAATCCGGGTTTCCCGGAATATGCTTCATTCCACTTCCGGCATAAAAGTAATAATAAGTTTTAAGAATATTATCTGTTCTATCCATTTCAGTTTCTAAATTCCCTCTCGAATTGTATTAACCACTCCCACACCCGGTTTATATTGATAAGTCGTAATGTGTGCTGAAGGTAACTTCGCCCGTAATTGATTGTCCCAGATAAATTCATTCGCACCGACAGCAGTCAACAGAGCCTCCCTAAAGTCCGATAAAGTTACATTTGTGATTTTAGCTATCAAAAAGTAATCTCTTCACCATTTGGAATAGTTATCTTTATCAAATACCAAGAGGTGGCAATCCATTCATCCTCATACCACATAAGAAATCTATTGATATGTATCATCAAAGACTACCTATATCGGTCGATCACACTGAACAACCCATTGTCGTTTATGATTCAACAAAAATTTCCCTTGATAACCTCCAAAGTTAAAATAAAACTCATCCGGTGCAGTATCTTTAATCACTTTGTCGATATCTTGAGCAACCTGACGCAATCTTGTTCTTTGATTCCATTCGGCACTATTCAAAACTGAATATTGAAAATAATATCCGGCTTCTTTCCCACTACTGCCATAATGGAGATTATTGAATTCATCCGACATATCATTCACTATACATGAATACCAAAAAAAAATTTCTCATATCATACAATGCTAAATCAGTAAAATTCTCAACAGTTCTTCTCTGTTATGTCATCAAGAAATTACAAATTCCATTATTGCGTTCTCTACAGATTATAAAGAATACATAACGGTGATACCATATAAAACGGTTAAGCTAATTATCAAACAATGACCGCGCCCACTCTATTGGAATACCAATGTAATGATCATAACCAACAACATGATTATTTAAAGCAACCAATATTATAAATACAATAACAGCCGCTATAATAATCCATGTCCCTAACGTATCATACCATTTCTCAGGTTTTATATACTCATTTTCATTCATCCTTTTTATATGGGTGTTTTTAGTTGTCCATTTTTTCTTTTTTCTTTTATTCATAAATCATCATCGTTGATTAAATTCTGGTAAGATTCTCTTTTCTTGTTGCATAGGTCAGAAGGTTTCTGGATTTTTAATAAATTCAATCATTATTAGTGGATAACTCACAATATTACTTACCTGACTTGTATCTGTTGTACGGGTAGAAACTAAGAGATTAAGGACAATCCTCAACAATTTGGCATCTTCTTTTTTGAGTAACGAAAACACAAAGCTTACTGAGACGATTTTTCTATTTCCTTTTCCTTAATAATTTCCCATTCTGTTCCTCCAAAAGCTGGATATTGGCACATCAATATATAAAACACTCCAAGTTCTTCATAACCAAGTATGTATGGCTGGGAATCACCACTTACATAACTGAAAATTTGATCTTTCCAGTTCTCTCGGCTTAAAGTAGTTGTTCTATCAGGGATAAAGATAGCATCCATCTGAACTTGCCCCCAATCCATATATACAATAAAATGATATTGTTCTTCGTCGGGAACTAGATAAATCCATTCCCCCCCATCGCAATCACCGCACCATTTAGCATCAATGGGAACATTGAAAGGTCTTTCCGGAGGAGGACATTTATAACCTTTTATTGGAATAACACAATATATTATTATCAACACAAAAGAAGTTATAACTATAATTACAATAGGCTTTTTCATTTTTTTTCATCAATTAAAGTCCGAAAAAATCTTTTATCTTCTGTCCAAGAGTTTTAGTAGGTGTAATTATCGTTCCTGTACTCTTACTGTAATCTACCTTGTCATAAACACTTCGATATGCATCTGCTATATTCTTTGGGGTATTGATTACCGTACCCGACACTTCTGATTTTACATTCTCATCCTGTTTAAGCACATCTGAAGCAAAAGTCGCACAATTATCCCCTGTGAGACTATAAGGTTCTCCGTCCTTATTATACTCTTCCTTCATAATATTACTTTCATTGAATTTAGATTGAGCATAATCATTCATTGTCTCAAAATCGTCACTTACCACATACGCTCCTCCTATTTTCCCTTTTTGCCCTGACTTATCAGAAATTGTTTCTAAAACTTTATTTAATGATTTTTGTTCACTTACTTCTTTTATAGAAATACATTTTTACTATAATTCTTGTTGAACCACTGTGACTTTTCCGCCCTTTATGATTTTGGGGAAGTTCTCCCCATTCACCTTTGCCGTCACAAGTTCTTCCCCTTGTATTATTCTTCTTTCAATAGCTGTTTTATAGTCAGGATCGGGAGTTATATCGCTTGTCGCTTCTTTACGAGCAACCACATGACCAAACTCATGTTCTAAAATAGTAGCTGGAGACAAGACATACCCATCTTCCAATCTTAATGCTTCCACAGGATTAAATAATATGCCATTAGACATCGGAACAGGTTCGGAACTTACATACGTTTCCTTAACTCCTACCTTATACCTCGAATTAGTAACATTTTTCTTCATATTATTCCCGCCATCATCACATGTGTCAAATATCCTTAAATAGCTCATTAGCCTTACGGGTAATCCTACATCCAACAAACAATCCAAACAAAAACAACACTAAATAATTAAATAGAATAGATTTTTTACCTAAGAAGAATAAAAAATAAACCGAACTATAATAGCAAAATACGTTAACAACTATCAGATATGATTTTAAATAGAAATACCTAACAATTTTCTTTATAGGCTTTGGGCTTTTATCACAACCCTTATATCCACTGAAATAGTCGAATATCCATCCTAAAAATAAGACTATAAATAAAATCACTAATACAACTTTTATCACAATAAGATAAGCAAAACTTGCTATATATTGATATAAGACATGATAAGCAATCATTAAAGCAATTGCAGGAGTAAACAACTTTCTACTTGTACTAATAAAAAAATCTTTCATAAAAATTACTTATTAAATATCCATTCTTTTAAACGTTTCCATAACCCTTGGTCATTTTGTCTTGGCTGTGATTGAATACTTTTAGCCTTTTCTTTATGGGCTTCAACCGCATCTTTACTTGGATCTGGATTGGTTAATTCTAATACACTGCTAACACCAGCCGCAACAGTTATTACGCCAAAAGCCGTTTTTGTACCTTTTCGACCATCATTAGGATCTCTTTTGGGTGCTGGATCACCATTGGGCATAGTACCCGATATATTAGTATCGATGCTATTGGCTATATTTGCTTGCTGTTGATCTAATTCTCTCTTGTTTCTTCTATCCCGATTTCTTTGATGTTTATAATCAGGATTTATAGCTGGTGATAATGAACTCAAAGCAGGTAAAAAAACAGCACTTAAAATCACAAGATTTGTTTGCATCGTTCTTTTTACACCTTCAACACCACTATTTACAGCTCTAATTATATCTTGATCTGAAATAGTAGAAGTTTGATGTGGAGGGTAATAGACAGGTAATGGTATTGGAACAGGAGCAGGAACCGGAATTACTTGTTTACCATCCGGATCAACATATTTAAGTGGATTATTCAAGCAATACACATACGGACTCACCGAATAGTATTTCTCACACAACGGATCCATCGAAGTAAAGCTTGGAATAATCGAATATTGCCAACGTCCTGTAAAGTCATACTCATTCAGCCCGTGCATGCTCACCAGCTCCTTTCCACCAAACATGTACGGCTGGCGTTCCTTCTCTGTGCTACGGTCGAAAAGGACACCGGAGGGATAATACTCCAAAGACTGGTCGGCATAATAGCCCTGAGAATTACGGGTGATACGGACATTACCTAAATGATCGTGTACATAATAGTAATAGGCATAGTTGCGATGGGAATCTATGCCGACATAATCGGCACCGACATACCCTTCGGGAGTTTGAACCATGAACATTCTGGGAGTATCACCATACCAGCTACGATACATGTAATGACCGTCCCATTCATCCGTAGAAGTACTGTAGGAAGCATTCCCATGATAAACAGCGTCCTGGGGGACAACGATTCCCGTACTATATGTCTTATAAACCGCTTTCACCTTTCTGCCATCAGCCAAATAACTGTTGATAATCTGATTGCCATTCTGAAATTGAATGGTATCCGGCAAATTTAAGAAATTATGCCGGGTGGCAACGACTCCTTTATCTAAATTCTTTATCAGATTGCCATTATTATCATAATAATATTCAATGGATGCATCAGACAGGTCCGGATAGGACATACTGCCGAAGTCATATCCCGATACCGGACTTCCGGAAGATACTTTCTTGATTTGGTTACCGGTGTACTGAATATTCAGCGCATCGGTCTTGTTCTCACCCAACTGGCGTTCCAGATAGGTGATATTGCCCATCCTGTCATATTCATACAACTCGGAATACGGGATACTGCCGCCTGCCTTGTCATAAGAGTTTGCCGCGGTCAGGCGGTTCAGGCCGTCATAAAGAAACAGATAATTGTATGAATGGCCATTCTGCTCATATCCTATCCCGGCTATGTTACCGTTATAGCGAGGTACAAAGCCTGATCCGGAGCCGGTGTCATAATATAATCTTTGTACGAAACTCCGGCTTTTTATGGCCGATACCCAGTTTCTTATGTTATACTCATACCGCACGGTATCCATGTCATTGTGCCGTCTCTTCTCCTGAAGCCTGCCCAAGTCATCATATACGGACTCGGAAAGCAGAATCCGCTCTCCCTTATTATGGGTATGATAAGTCTTTACCGGCCGCCCGGCATTGTCATACTCATATTCGTAAAGTTCCTCCTGGCTGTTATCCCCTCTGGGATCGCCGGAAGGATAGGGGTAAATGCCATAGGCAGAGGAGTGCTTATACTTCACACACAGAGGCTGCCCGGTAAAGCCGTATCTGGTCCAGGTATAATCAAGGTGCCCAGACGGAAGCAGGCTGCTTCTTTTTTGTATCTCGCGACCCCTGACATCATAATAATGAACGGCAAACTCGCCCTTTCCCAAATTGTCCAACTGACGGACATAACTTCCTGTCAGCAGGCCCTGGGCGCTTTCGTGCCTTACACCGAAAGAGGCGTCTTCCACGTAATCCATACCCCGATATTGGAATGGCTCAAAAGAGAGGAAATCATACCGGTCGTAGTAATTCACTATCAGGACCTTCACACCGTAGCCCGACAGGACGGAAGTTTCATAACCGAACAAATTGTCCGCCTTGTTCAAATCATAAGGGCAGTTTTGGGTCAATGAAGCCCTGAACAGGGTTTCTTTGTATTTGTCAGCCAACTCTTCCCTCGAGCTCTGCGTTTGCATCAGTCCGGTAACGACCACTCTGCTGAACGTGTCGTATAAGTTGAAAGTCCACTCATTTCTGGCGCGCTGTACCCCGTCCTGGGAAAGGACCGGATTATCGGCCCGGTCGTAGACATAGTATATAGGCCGGCATCCCGGCAGTGTTTTCTCTATGCACCGGTTGCGCGCATCGTATTTGTATTGGTAACCGTAAAAAGACAGTTCCGGAGTATCCTGACAGGCGGGAGGAAGTACAAAACGCAGGTTACCGAAATCATCATAAACATAGTAGGTGTCATAAGTCTCTCCGGCAGAAGTCTGGCGGGTCAGAACCGTCTGCCCTAACATGTCTACGAAAGAATACGACGGATTGCCATCCTCGTCGGTTACTTTGTTGACATACAGCGAACCGCCGGAATAGTTGCCGCCTTGTGTCAGCGTCCCCGAATCGTCCAGTTTGTATAACTTGCAGGCCAATGCCCCGGTAGCGGTATTGGTCAGATAATCGGTCGATACCGGGCGGGCGGCCCAGGAACTGCCGGCGCCATACTGCCTGACGACACGATTCAGGGGAGAGGCTTCGTAGACGGATTCATTGAAGGCTCTCGGATCGCCGCCATAGGTGGTGGAAATCTTCTTTTTTATATCTTCCGGAGACAGATAGTCCAGGGAGTTCACATACGGCAGCCAGGTTTTGGATTCACGTCCCAAGGCATCGTATTCCCGGAGGGTGGAGAGATTGGCACCGGAGGGGGTGATATTCTTTTGTACGTTCAGGTACGGACGCCCCAGCCCGTCGTAGTATTGAACCGTCTCCAGGTATCTGGAGGCATTCTCATCCAGCATCACGCGGGTACGGATGTAGTTCTGATTGTCATCCTGCGAAAGGACAGGCTTCCAATCCAGTATGGACAGGATTAGCAATATATAAACGTGTTTCATAAGTTTTTGTTTTTAAAGGTTGGCCGGTTACCGTTTCAGTATCTTTTCGCCATATGTTTTATCCCCGACGGCTATGCGCAGCAGGTATTCCCCCGCAGGCAGTCCGCCCAATGGGAGTTGTTCCCGGTAACTTCCCGCACTTTGGCAGGCCTTTTGCACGGCGGAATACCGGCGTCCCCGGATGTCGTACAGTTCGATGCCCACATCGGAGTCTGTCTTCAGGATATAGTTCAAAGACACCTCCTGACCGTCCGAATGGCAGGCATAGCGAATAAGTTCATCTTCATACGCGTGCCCATACCCCTTTTCTCCCGGATTTTCCGTCAGGAAAGCCTCGGAACGGTTGTCCGTTTCCCTCCTGTCGCGTTTTTCCTGATTCTCCGGATCACCGCCCAGACCATAATACTGCTCTTCCGGCGGATAATAGAAAGAGGTGGAGAAATGGGTGGATTTCTTGCCGGATTTGCAAATGGCGCTGTGCATGCTTTCAAAGATCGGATAGCGATACCCCTCTGCATACCAACGCCAGGTATCGATCTGAAAATGGGCCGAGTCGTCAGCCAGGTAGCGGTTCACGCTGTCACGATAGCAGACCGGACCGGTAACGGTATCCAAGCCGGCCACTGCATGAGCAGGTCCGGGCCCCGTCCGTTCGAAGACAAGCTTGCAGGTATGTACCCGCAGGACATGATGCAAGGTATCTCCTCCGGGAAGAATCATCAGGCCGGTGGCATCCGCAGTGACTGTGGACCTGCCGCAAATATCAATCCCCAGCCGGTTGCAATAATTCCCTTTTCCGCCGAAACAGGTGGTAAGGCTGCGTCCATAAGGGAACGGAAATATCAGCAGGGATTCGGGTATCCGGTATCCGATCCGCGTGGTGGAGTTTTCGTAACCGGGAGTAAACAGGGTATCGCCGGATAATTGATAACGGTACATGGTCCGGTGCTCGATGCCGATAATGGTATCCGAATCAGGATGCGGAGAGGTGTATCTGAGTTCGTAGTTCGCGTTCCTGTTTTCCAGCTCACTGAAATTCCAGACAATCCCTGTCCCTTTTGCACCGGGAGATTTATACGCTGCCTCCTGCTTGCCAAGACGATCGCCCGGACGGGGAAGATGAGTTGTACGTTCCAAAGAATACTGTGAAAACAACTGGAGAGGAACCATCACAGCCAACATAAAGAACAGAAATAATTTCATTATTTATATCTTTTAAAAGTTAGTAATCCAGGAATAAATCAATAAGGCATATAGTTATATTCATATTTAGATTCAACGTGCCCCACATGATCCGTCTTTTCTACAAGGCGACCCGCCGCATCATAACGAAAGTTTGTAACCTTACCATTTGGAGAAGTCACGGAGAGAACTCCCACTAAAGGGGAATAAGTATATAAATAAACCTGTATATCCGGATAAGAACTACGCAAAACCTCTACAAACGAAAAATCAGGAGAAGAACTGAAAGAAAAACGCTCCGGACGTATGATACTCCAGACAGTATTCATATCCGTCTCCGGTATATTACGTATCTCCGCCACCAGATACCTGCAATTGTATCCCCATAAACGAATAGTACGGGTACCATCCCGATTAACCTCAAACAGGGCGTGCCCCAAACTGTCATAGTACGGATAGGCTGTCATAAACTGATAAGGCTCATTTCTAAAAGATTGCATAATAGAATCTTTCACGGGTAAACTGCCGTGCATACGATAAGTAGTACGGGAAGAAGCAAGTCTCCGGGTATTACGAAAAGTCGTTTCTTCAACCGGCTTATTAATCATATTGGCTGCCACCATGCGATTATAAACATTCGAAACCTCCAAAGAGGTCCGTTCATTGGGATAAGCATAAGTATGCTTCAAGGTAGAGCCATCACTGCAATAATCTTTCTGTTCTATCAATTGATTCAACCGGTTATACTTATATCTTTTCGAACGAAGGACAGAACCCTTAGTAGTAGTCCGCTCCACACTTGCCTGCAAAGGATACGATTTCAAGTATATCTTTTTGGCTAAAGCCCCTCCCTCCATCGATCGAAAAGAAACAATATAATCACCCGGATCAAAAGGTACCCTATCATAATCAGGATCCAAAGGAAGCATTTCATCATTCACTCCGACATCAGAATAAAAATAAGATTCGCGTTTTGATAAAGAGCCATCCCTCTGAAAGAAACTTTTAGAAAGAAGACGACCTCTCTCTTGTGAAGCACTGGTGACACGATTTACATTGCATGAAACCAAGCTGAGTTCACTGGCCATCGTATTTTGCTTTAAAGAGACGTCGGGTTTATCCGGATTACTCCTATAATCGGAATAAACATAATAGATAAAAGAGCCGTCATCAAAACACTCTTTGACATTCGAATACCCGACATGCTGATCCTCAATATTGTAATTTTTATACCAAATATCACTAACTACATATACTTCATTCCCCTGATCATTAATAAAATAAGGAGGATATTGACACAAAATACCGCTTTTCCTACCCGATTGATCTTCGTATTTAAACGTACGGCACTCTTTTCCTTGTGTCTTTCCATCCACATTACAAATCTGAGATACCCGAAACCCACCAGCCACTCCTTCTTTTTCTACCAACATAGGGGTAAAACTATTTATATAGACACGAGTCTCTACACGCTCTCTATAAGAATGCGGTTCATAAAGAAACTCCGAATATCCCCCTGTCGGATAAACCATTTTTTTAAGCAATCCGCTACCTTGAGAATTATCAAGACTCCAATACCCCCAAAAATCAACATGCTTCGTGTCCGGCTCGGGATATGTAGTATGATTATATTCCATTCGATAAACTCCGCCATCAGGCATATGAACGCTTTTCAAAAAGCGGAGATGCTGTTTATTATCATACTCGAATACATATTTATATATTTCTTTCGAATCCTGTTTCACAGACAGAGAGGATAACTGGAAAGAAAGATAATTATAGTCCGCAAAACCCAGATAAAACTTCCGGCAAGTCTCTCTCGAAAGTGAGAACTCAACGCTCACTCCTGTATCCGGAATCGTAATAGAAGCAGGATATACCCCTTTGACCGCAGAATAGGTGCGCCTGTCCCAAGAAGTATTGTCACTGGAAGAAGAAGCCTGCCAATATGGAGAATCGATTCGATCAACAAATCCAGAAGCATAATTAAAGTTCATGACACGTCCATTGGGAGCTTGAATTTTCACCAGATGCCATGCCATGATGACCGAGCGCCTATCTTTAAAAGGTATATTCTGTCCCGGTTTTACATCATTGCGATATTCCAATGCCGATAAATCACCGCCAAAAGAATAGACATAACCATTACCGTCTGTTATCTTTATAACAGAGCTACGAGGATATTGATTCTCGACATATTGCACGGAAAGCCCCGAAATATCAATTTTCAACTCCGGATCGGTGCTCTGTATATGTCCGTCATTGTCTATCATAAAATGTCCGGTCGTACCCGGAAAACGAAAAAGGAAAAGATCGGGCTGAGCATCATAATAATATCCTCCGGAAGTCATCGGTAAATAGCAGGAGTAAGAATCACACTCCACAACCGAAGGAGCAAATGTAAGCAATTGTTTAGCCGTAAATTTCCTCTCTTGCGATGCAATCCAAAACCCTCTTTCCATATTATATCCGCTGTTTGAAGCCGGATCATAGCCATTATGCCCATTCGCATCATCCGGAGCACCATATACCTCACGCGTAATTACCCCACCAAAGTTCACCACCCAATCAAGCCCAACCAACCCGGGGTGTTTAGCAGGTTTCAGACCGTCTGAAGTATAGCTAAGAGATAACGGCATAGAGAAATCCGGATCTTGTAGCGTGTAAAGAGGAATCTCCACACTAACCTTTCCTGAAAAATAAGAGACAGGCGTTAATCCATATCGAATGAAATCAGCCGGCTGTGAAGTAATCTTGCCAAAACGGCCTTGTCCGAGACAATAAGAAATACTAAATAAAAAGAGATACAAATAGCAGATAATTAACCTCATAATAAAAAATCAATTAATTAAAGAAAATCGATTACTACTCTATAAGCCAGAAGTAGCCTATTATATTATATAAATATTGACATAAGCAATAACAAGCTAAAAATATAATTCCTCCACATCTCAAACAAAATGAATGCTTCTCCAAACAGAAACATATTTTCTGTAAATATGAACATATATATTACAATATCCTAAAAAATGACCCGGACAAATCAAACATCCATAAAAACGATTAAATACATGATTATAAGAAATATATCACAAATCCAAATAAAGATTACCCGGACAATAAGAAAATTATTTTTATCTACAAATACAGGGACTGTTATAAACTACCAATATATTTAGTCCAAGCACATCAAATATTTAATAAGAATTACATCAAAAAAGACTATTTGATTACAACATTTTTAATATATCAAGTACAAAAAAGTAAGTATATAACAAAGAAAAACACATAAAAAAACACATAAAAACAACAAGTATACGACTCTATGTTATCAATAGTTTCACCACATCACACACTTTCCCATTAACCCCCTCATTCACAAGGCATAACAAAAAGATATCTTTTTGACTGCCGTAGCACATGGTTATTACTTGCACAGCCATATACTTTAGCATATCTTTGTGAAAAGATTCAGCACTAAAGACATCCCCATGTTGTCGTTCAAAACATCCGGATGTTCTTGTTTACAACATGCCCATGTTTTGTATCAAAACATCCCCATGTTTTTAAAGCAAAAGTATAAAGTCACAAACAAGACGATTGAAAATTTATAAACAGTACAAGTATAATTATCAATAACAGAAGAATATATGGCTATTAATTATGTAGTTACCAAGAAGGTGGACACAACAAAGGGAGAAACAAACGTGCGTTATTATGCAACCACAAGAGCTTTACAAAAGAAACCCGTCGACAGTGCGGAAATAGCCCGGCAATTGGCGGAAAAGAGTTCACTGCAAGACGGGGATGTCATGTCGGTACTTGTACAGTTATCAGGTGTTATCGCTGAACATCTGCACCAAGGACGCACCGTTAGCATCGACGGGCTGGGCAATTTCTTTCCCACAATCACGAGTAAGGGAGTGGAAAAACCGGAAGAATGTACTGCCGACAAGGTATGGGTAGCACGTATCGGCTTTAAATCAGCACCGGCATTTCTGAAAAAGATACGGATGAAAACCAAGTTTCTAAGCATCCAACTACGGGAACAGAAAAAGGCAAATACCCAAAAGAAAAACACTTCGGGGAACATTTAACAATCTGTTGAAAACTTTATTCCATATTTTCCATACAGGAGGTTCTTTTTTCTTTGAGAAATATGTATTTTTGCCGTCACTTGCTTATATAATAAGGTAGAACAGATGAAGGAGACACAAGAGGAATTGACATATCACGTACCGGTATTACTAAAAGAGAGCGTAGACGGAATGAATATCTGCCCGAATGGCACGTATGTAGACGTGACTTTCGGTGGTGGAGGGCATTCCCGTGAGATACTTTCGCGTTTGGAAAAAGACGGACGTTTATTAGGATTCGACCAGGACGAGGATGCCGAACGAAACATTGTCGATGACCCGCGCTTCATTTTCGTGCGAAGCAATTTCCGCTACCTGCACAACTTTCTACGCTATCACGATATAGAGAAAGTAGACGCCATACTGGCAGACTTGGGAGTATCCTCCCATCACTTCGACGACAGTGAACGAGGATTTTCTTTCCGCTTCGACGGTGCATTGGATATGCGTATGAACAAACGGGCCGGACTCACAGCAGCAGATGTGGTAAACACTTATGCAGAAGAACGGTTGGCAGATATCTTCTACCTGTATGGAGAATTGAAAAACAGTCGCAAATTAGCATCGGTTATCGTCAAGGCCCGTGCCAACGGACAAATAAAGACAATCGGCGAGTTTTTGGAGATCATCAAGCCACTCTTCGGCCGGGAACGCGAGAAGAAAGAACTTGCCAAGGTGTTTCAGGCACTTCGCATTGAAGTAAATCAAGAGATGGAGGCGTTGAAAGAAATGTTGACAGCAGCAACGGAAGCCTTGAAACCGGGAGGAAGATTAGTCGTTATCACTTACCATTCATTGGAAGACCGGATGGTTAAAAACATTATGAAAACCGGTAATGTGGAAGGTAAAACGACACAGGATTTTTTCGGTAACCTGCAAACGCCTTTTAAATTGGTGAACAACAAAGTCATTGTGCCGGACGAAGAGGAAATAGAACGCAATCCGAGATCACGGAGCGCCAAACTAAGAATCGCAGAAAAGAAATAAGCAGAAGAGATAGAAACTTATGGAAGAGAAAGAGAAAAAGATAAATAAAAACGAGAACAAAGAACCCAAAAAGAAAAAAAGGGCCTCTTTGAAAAGCATTTTAGGAGGAGATATCTTAGCTACAGACTTTTTCCGCCGCCAGACAAAATTGCTGGTACTCATTATGGTATTTATTATCTTCTATATCCATAACAGATATGCCAGTCAACAACAGCAGATTGAAATAGATAAGCTGAAGAAAGAACTTATCGACATTAAATATGACGCGCTCACACGTAGCTCGGAATTGATGGAAAGAAGTCGTCAGTCACGTATCGAGGAATACATATCGACCAAAGAGAGTGATCTGCAGACATCTACAAATCCTCCTTACCTGATAGAGTAAAAAAGGGAAAAGGAGAAAAAAGGGAAAAGGGAGAATGGAGAGTGGAGAAGGAAAGAAAAAGTAAATTATCAATTGCCATTTGTCAATTGTCATTTGTCATTTATAAATTATAAATAGTTTTGGCTGTCAATAAAAAAAATATAATGACCCGTTACTTCTTTGTTATCCTCATAATGGGGCTGATAGGAGTAGCAATCGTGGTAAAAGCAGGCATCACCATGTTTGCCGAGCGACAATACTGGCAGGATGTTGCCGACCGTTTCGTAAAAGAGAATGTAACGGTAAAGCCTAATCGGGGTAATATCATCTCCTCCGACGGCAAACTGATGGCAAGTTCACTGCCCGAATACCGCATCTATATGGATTTCAAAGCAGGAGCACCGGCCAAAACCGACTCCTTGAAAAAGCATATAAATGAGATCTGTGAAGGGTTGCACCGGATATTCCCGGATAAAAGTGCGGCTGAATTCAAAGCGCATCTACAGAAAGGGATGAAAAAAGGAAGCCGCAATTATTTGATTTACCCGAAACGTATCTCGTACATTCAATATAAAGAGGCCAAACGCCTGCCTGTTTTCAACATGAACAAGTATAAAGGCGGATTCCATGAGCTAGCTTACAACCAGCGCAAGAAACCATTCGGCTCTTTAGCAGCACGCACATTGGGCGATCTCTACGCAGACACCGCACAAGGTGCCAAGAATGGAATAGAACTGGCTTTCGATACCTTGTTGAAAGGACGTGACGGAATCACGCACCGCCAGAAGGTGATGAACAAATACCTCAACATCGTAGATATTCCTCCCGTAGACGGTTGCGACCTTATCGCCACCATTGATGTGGGCATGCAGGACATCTGCGAAAAAGCATTGGTAGATAAGTTGAAAGAACTGAATGCCAGTGTAGGCGTTGCTGTTTTAATGGAAGTCGCCACAGGCGAGGTGAAAGCAATCGTCAACATGATGAAAGCGGCGGACGGCAATTATTACGAAATGCGTAACAATGCCATCAGCGACATGCTCGAACCGGGTTCCACCTTTAAGACAGCTTCTATCATGGTGGCTCTTGAAGACGGGCACATCACCCCCGATTACGAAGTGGATACGGGAAACGGTATCAAAATGATGTACGGACGGCCGATGAAAGACTGGAACTGGCATCGCGGCGGATATGGCAGAATCAACGTAACCCGTATCTTGGAAGTGTCGTCCAACGTGGGGACATCCAGCATCATCGACCAATTCTATCATGACAATCCGCAAAAGTTCGTAGACGGACTGAAACGAATGAGCATCGACCAGCCGTTGCACCTGCAGATCGCAGGAGAGGGAAAGCCCAACATCAGAGGACCGAAAGAACGCTATTTTGCCAAGACTACCCTCCCGTGGATGAGTATCGGGTACGAAACGCAGGTGCCCCCGATGAATATACTGACATTCTACAATGCCATAGCGAACGATGGCGTAATGGTTCGCCCGAAGTTCGTAAAAGCGGCTGTAAAAGACGGGGAAGTAGTAAAGGAGTTCCCGACAGAAGTCATCAACCCGAAAATCTGTTCGGATAATACGCTGAAACAGATACGGGAAATTCTCTACAAGGTAGTGCATCAGGGACTGGCAGGACCGGCAGGCAGCAAGCAGTTTGCCGTATCCGGCAAAACAGGAACGGCACAGATTTCACAAGGCGCCGCCGGATACAAAACGGGCAGGACGAACTATTTAGTCAGCTTTTGCGGATACTTCCCTTCGGAAGCGCCGAAATACAGTTGCATCGTCTCCATTCAGAAACCGGGGCTTCCGGCTTCCGGTGGGTTGATGGCAGGTAGCGTATTCGGCAAAATAGCAGAAAGGGTATATGCCAAAGACTTGCGCCTGCCACTGACAAATGCCATCGACACCAACAGCGTGGTAATTCCCGACGTAAAAGCCGGAGAGATGAATGATACCAAACGGGTACTCGATGAACTGAAGATACAGAGCCAAGCCAAGTTCGAAATCAAAAGCGGCAAAGAGACCTGGGGCAGTACACATGCCGCCCCCAAAAGCGTTATCTTAGAAAGCAGAGACCTGATGCGTGATTTTGTTCCGAGCGTGATCGGCATGGGCGCACGGGATGCTGTCTATCTGCTCGAAAGCAGAGGGATAAAAGTAAATCTGGTAGGCGTAGGCAAGGTAAAAAGCCAGTCGATAGCCAATGGGACAAGAGTAAGAAAAGGACAAACAATCGTATTGCATCTGAACTGATTATATATAATAAGGTATGAAACTGAACGAATTACTGAAAGCGATCCAACCGGTACAGGTTGTGGGGGCTTCGGACATAGAAATAACAGGAATCAACATAGACTCCCGACAGATAGAAGCAGGACATCTGTTTATGGCCATGCGCGGCACGCAGACAGACGGGCATGCCTATATCCCGGCTGCCATAGAAAAAGGGGCCGTCGCCGTACTTTGCGAGGACCTGCCGGAACAGCCGGCAGAGGGAATCACCTACGTGCAAGTGAAAGACAGCGAGGATGCCACAGGCAAGATGGCGACTCTGTTCTTTGGAGATCCTACTTCTAAAATGGAACTGGTAGGCGTAACGGGAACCAATGGGAAAACGACCATCGCCACCTTATTATATAATACATTCCGCTATTTCGGATATAAGGTAGGACTCATTTCAACGGTATGCAACTATATCGATGACGAAGCAATCCCAACCGAGCACACTACCCCCGACCCCATCACACTGAACCGCCTGTTAGGCAGGATGGCGGACGAAGGTTGCAAGTATGCTTTTATGGAAGTAAGCTCCCACTCCATCGCCCAAAAACGCATCAGTGGATTAAAATTCGCCGGAGGTATCTTTACGAATCTGACCCGCGACCATCTGGATTATCATAAAACGGTAGAGAACTATCTGAAAGCCAAAAAGAAGTTTTTTGACGATATGCCCAAAAACGCATTCAGCCTTACCAATCTGGATGACAAGAACGGACTGGTAATGACGCAAAACACACGTTCGAAGGTATATACCTACTCTTTGAGAAGTCTGAGCGACTTCAAAGGGCGAGTATTGGAATCCCACTTCGAAGGAATGTTGCTCGACTTCAACAACCATGAACTGATGGTACAGTTCATCGGTAAATTTAATGCATCTAACCTTCTTGCCGTATTCGGCGCTGCCGTATTGCTCGGCAAAAAAGAAGAGGATGTACTGGTGGCGCTCAGTACACTACACCCGGTAGCAGGACGTTTCGACGCCATCCGTTCTCCGCAGGGATATACGGCAATCGTGGATTATGCCCACACTCCGGATGCACTGGTCAATGTCCTGAATGCCATTCACGACGTACTCGAAGGCAGAGGTAAAGTCATTACCGTAGTGGGTGCCGGAGGCAACCGTGACAAAGGGAAACGCCCCATCATGGCCAAAGAGGCTGCCAAAGCGAGCGACCGTGTCATCATTACTTCGGACAATCCCCGGTTTGAAGAACCGCAGGATATTATCAATGACATGCTGGCCGGCTTGGATGCCGGAGACAGAAAGAAAACAATCAGTATTGCAGACCGCAGGGAAGCTATCCGCACAGCATGCATGCTGGCCGAAAAAGGAGATGTAATTCTCGTTGCCGGAAAAGGACACGAGAACTATCAGGAAATAAAAGGAGTGAAACATCACTTTGATGACAAAGAAGAGTTGAAATCAGTGATGAATGATTAGTGACGACATCACTTATCACCAATCACTCATCACTAACCCCTAATCACTATTTACAATGTTATATTATCTATTTGACTGGCTACACAAACTCAACTTTCCCGGTGCGGGAATGTTTGGTTATACATCATTCCGTGCATTGATGGCTATCATTCTGGCACTGCTGATCTCGAGCATCTGGGGTGATAAGTTTATCAAACTGCTGAAGCGTAAGCAGATCACGGAGACACAGCGTGATGCCAAAATCGACCCGTTCGGTGTAAATAAAGTAGGAGTGCCGAGCATGGGTGGCGTCATCATCATTGTAGCCATTCTGATCCCCTGCCTGCTGTTAGGAAAACTACATAATATCTATATGATCTTGATGCTTATCACTACCGTTTGGTTGGGATCATTGGGATTTGCCGACGATTATATCAAGATATTCAAGAAAGACAAGGAAGGGTTGCACGGAAAATTCAAGATCATCGGGCAAGTGGGATTGGGACTGATTGTGGGATTGACCCTCTATCTCAGCCCGGACGTCGTCATTCGTGAAAACATAGAAGTACAGACACCGGGACGCGAGATGGAAGTCGTGCACGGGACAAACGACTTGAAATCGACACAGACCACCATACCGTTTTTCAAAAGCAACAACCTCGATTATGCCGATCTGGTAGCTTTTATGGGAGATCATGCCCAGACTGCCGGATGGATCCTGTTTGTGATCATTACCATCTTTGTAGTGACGGCCGTATCCAATGGTGCCAACTTGAATGACGGGATGGACGGGATGGCAGCAGGCAACTCTGCCATTATCGGACTGACTTTGGGCATACTGGCCTATGTATCGAGCCACATCGAATTTGCCGGTTATCTGAATATCATGTACATCCCCGGTTCGGAGGAGCTGGTAATCTTCATATGTGCTTTCATCGGTGCACTGATCGGTTTCTTATGGTACAATGCCTATCCGGCGCAGGTATTCATGGGCGATACCGGGAGCCTGACCATCGGCGGTATTATCGCGGTATTTGCTATCATTATACATAAGGAGTTATTGATTCCCATTCTTTGCGGTGTATTTTTGGTAGAAAACCTGTCGGTCATTCTGCAACGCGCATATTACAAGGTCGGAAAGAAAAAAGGGGTAAAACAACGCCTGTTTAAACGTACGCCGATACACGATCATTTCCGTACATCGATGAACCAGATAGAAAGCGGATGCCGGGTGGTATTCACCCAACCGGACAACCTCTTCCATGAATCGAAAATCACTGTTCGTTTCTGGATCGTAACAATCGTATTGGCAGCAATAACGATCATCACATTAAAGATCAGATAAATCATGGTTCAATGTGCCGATATGCCGATCGGGGAAGAAGCGGATGCAGGTGAAAAGGCAGGGAAGCGGCAATGAACCCATAAATAAAACAGAGAGAATTAACCGGATTATTAACCATTAAAGTTTATGTGTTGCCGGTGGCATACGGCCACATCGGTATATCGACACATTATTGAGAATGAAAAGGATTGTAATTTTAGGAGCAGGCGAAAGTGGCGCGGGTGCTGCCGTGTTAGCCAAAGTGAAAGGATTCGAGACGTTCGTATCGGACATGTCCGCCATCAAGGACAAGTACAAAGAACTGCTCGACAGCTACGGTATTGCCTGGGAAGAAGGCCATCATACCGAAGAAATGATTCTGAATGCCGACGAGGTAGTTAAAAGCCCGGGTATTCCAAACGATGCTCCGTTGATTCTGAAATTGAAAGAACAAGGCACACCGATTATCTCGGAAATAGAATTTGCCGGACGCTATACGGATGCCAAGATGATCTGCATCACCGGTTCGAACGGAAAGACCACCACCACCAGCCTCATCTATCACATTTTCAAGAGTGCAGGATTGAATGTTGGCCTGGCCGGTAATATAGGCAAGAGTCTGGCCCTGCAAGTAGCCGAAAATAAACACGATTATTATATTATCGAGCTGAGTTCATTCCAACTGGACAACATGTACGATTTCCGTGCCAACATCGCCGTCCTGATGAACATCACACCGGATCATCTGGACCGTTACGACCACTGCATGCAAAACTATATAGATGCGAAATTCCGTATCACCCGGAACCAGACGCAGGACGACGCCTTCATCTTCTGGAACGATGACCCTATCATCAAACGGGAGTTGGAGAAACACGGACTGAAAGCACACCTATATCCATTTGCCGCAGTAAAAGAAGACGGAGTCATTGCCTATGTAGAAGATCATGAGGTAAAGATCAACGAACCGATTGCCTTCAATATGGAACAGGAGAAGCTGGCACTGACCGGACAGCACAATCTATACAACTCACTGGCAGCAGGTATCTCGGCCAATCTGGCGGGAATCACGAAAGATGATATCCGCAAAGCATTGTCCGACTTCAAAGGAGTGGAGCACCGTCTGGAGAAGGTGGCCCGTGTAGGAGGAATCGATTTCATTAACGATTCTAAAGCAACCAATGTCAACTCCTGCTGGTACGCCCTGCAAAGCATGACCACCAAGACAGTCCTCATCCTCGGTGGGAAGGACAAAGGCAACGACTATACGGAAATCGAAGACCTGGTACGCGAAAAATGCTCCGCATTGGTGTACTTAGGATTACATAACGAAAAGCTGCACGCATTCTTCGACCGTCTCGGATTGCCGGTAGCCGATATACAGACCGGCATGAAAGATGCAGTGGAAGCGGCGTACAAGCTGGCCAAGAAGGGCGAGACTGTCTTATTGAGCCCCTGTTGCGCCTCGTTCGACCTCTTTAAGAGCTACGAAGACCGGGGAGATCAATTTAAAGAGTATGTGAGAGAATTATGATTCATAAATCTTCTCTCATAATTCATAAATTATAATTCATAAATCAAGTGGACTTATTAAAAAACATATTCAAAGGCGACAAGGTAATCTGGATAATCTTCCTTTGTCTCTGCCTCATCTCGATTATCGAGGTGTTTTCGGCAGCGAGCACGCTTACCTATAAAAGCGGAGATCACTGGGGCCCTATCACACAACACTCCATCATACTGATGGTGGGAGCGGTGGTAGTGGTACTCATGCACAACATCCCTTACAAATGGTTTCAGGTGTTTCCGGTCTTCCTGTATCCTGTCTCGGTAGTGCTGTTGGCTTTCGTCACTCTGATGGGAGTTATCACGGGCGACCGTGTCAACGGTGCGGCGCGTTGGATGTCGTTTATGGGTTTACAGTTCCAGCCTTCCGAATTGGCAAAAATGGCGGTGGTCATTGCCGTCTCCTTTATCCTGTCGAAAAAACAGGATGACGAAGGAGCCAATCCGAAAGCATTCAAATACATCCTGATTATTACAGGAATCGTCTGCCTGCTGATTGCCCCGGAAAACCTTTCTACAGCCATGTTGTTATTCGGAGTAGTATTCCTGATGATGTTTATAGGCAGGGTGGCAGCCCGAAAGCTGCTGATGCTGGTAGGTTCACTCGGATTGGTGGGTGCGGTAGGTGTCGTATTCCTGTTGGCTATCCCGAAAGATTCGGACATTCCCTTCCTCCACCGTTTTGATACCTGGAAGAGCCGTATCGTCAACTTCACCGAAAAAGAAGAAGTGCCGGCTGCCAAATTCGACATAGACAAAGATGCCCAGATTGCTCACGCCCGCATTGCGATCGCCACGAGCAATGTCGTAGGGAAAGCACCGGGAAATTCCGTTCAACGTGATTTCCTGAGTCAGGCATTCTCCGACTTCATCTTCGCCATCATCATAGAAGAACTCGGACTGGTAGGAGGTATATTCGTGGTATGTCTCTATATATGGTTATTGGTACGTGCGGGGCGTATCGCGCAAAAATGCGAACGAACCTTTCCCGCTTTCCTCGTAATGGGGATTGCCTTAATGCTGGTATCGCAAGCCATCTTGAATATGATGGTGGCCGTCGGCCTGTTCCCGGTAACCGGGCAGCCTTTGCCACTGATCAGTAAAGGAGGTACTTCGACACTGATAAACTGTGCATATATCGGTATGATACTGAGTGTGAGCCGTTACACTGCCTACCTTGAAGAGCAGAAAGAGCGCAATGCCCAGCTACAAATGCAGACAGAAGCAACCGGCACAACAGAAGCGCAGACAGCCGCCGAACCGACTGCACAAGTACTGAACAGTGACGCAGAATTCGAAGAAGAAAAGAAATAGGAAAATTACGAGTTACAATGGAGAAAGAACTTAGAATCATTATCAGTGGCGGAGGTACGGGAGGACATATCTTTCCGGCCGTATCCATCGCCAATGCCATAAAAGAACAATGTCCGGATGCCAAAATATTGTTTGTAGGAGCCGAAGGACGGATGGAAATGCAACGTGTCCCCGATGCCGGTTATGAGATTATCGGATTGCCGGTAGCCGGATTCGACCGCAAGCATTTATGGAAAAACTTTGCAGTACTCGTAAAGCTGGCTCGCAGCCAATGGAAAGCAAAGAGTATCATCAAAAAGTTCCGTCCGCAGGCAGCAGTGGGAGTTGGCGGCTATGCCAGTGGTCCGACATTGAAAATGGCCGGTATGATGGGAGTTCCGACATTGATACAAGAACAGAATTCGTATGCCGGAGTGACGAATAAATTGTTGGCAAAGAAAGCGCAAAAGATATGTGTAGCCTATGACGGAATGGAAAAATTCTTTCCGGCAGAAAAGATTCTGATGACCGGCAATCCGGTACGTCAAAATTTACTTGACCATGCCCTGAGCCGCGAAGATGCGATACGCGCTTTCGGTCTGGATCCGAATAAGAAAACCATATTGATCTTGGGAGGCAGTTTGGGGGCACGTACTATCAACAACACGCTTATTGCCGGACTGCCGACTCTAAAAAAGAATAACGACATCCAATTTATATGGCAAACCGGTAAGATATACCATCAGCAGGTGATGGAGGCCGTCGGTAGTGCAGGAAGCATTCCGAACTTATACGTAGCGGACTTTATCAAAGACATGGCTACCGCCTATTCAGCTGCCGATCTGGTCATCTCACGCGCAGGCGCCGGTTCCATATCGGAATTCTGCCTATTGAGCAAACCGGTCATCCTGGTGCCTTCGCCTAACGTTGCGGAAGACCATCAAACTAAAAATGCACTTGCACTGGTAAATAAAGGGGCGGCCATCTACGTAAAAGATGCAGAAGCCGAAACAAAACTTTTGCCCGCAGCTTTGGAAACGATAGCCGATACGGCAAAGCTAAAAGACTTAAGCGATCGGATAGCCAAGCTGGCCTTGCCGGACTCGGCAACTATAATAGCGAAAGAGGTTATTAAATTAGCGGTGAGAGAGCAAGAGTAAGGGAGAAGGGAGAGGGGAGAAGTAAAAAAAGAGATGAGAAACGGGCGATGATATCTCGCTACTGCATAAAAGAAATGTGAACAAAAAATGGTGAACAGTTTAATGGTGAATAGTTTAATGTAAACAGTAAATAAGATGGTGAATATCAATATAGATAATATTAAATCGGTGTATTTTGTCGGTGCCGGAGGTATCGGAATGAGCGCACTCGTACGTTATTTCCTCTCTAAAGGGAAATTGGTGGCCGGTTATGACCGTACACCCAGTGAACTGACGGAATGCCTGATAGCTGAAGGGGCGCAGATACATTATGAGGAAGACGTTCATCTGATTCCGGAAGCGTGTAGAGACAGAGAGAATACGCTCGTCGTGTTGACTCCGGCCGTTCCACAAGAGCATGAAGAACTAACCTACTTCCGTGACAATGGTTTTGAAATTCAAAAACGGGCACAAGTGTTGGGTACAATCACGCACTCCAGCAAAGGACTTTGTGTAGCGGGCACGCATGGCAAAACCACCACTTCGTCTATGGCTGCCCATCTGCTATATCAGTCGCATGTCGGCTGTACGGCTTTTTTAGGAGGTATCTCCAAAAATTACGGAACCAACTTACTGCTTTCGCAGACAAGCCCTTATACCGTAATCGAAGCAGACGAATTCGACCGTTCTTTCCATTGGCTATCTCCTTATATGTCTGTTATCCCAGCCACAGACCCCGATCATCTGGACATTTATGGAACAGCCGAAGCATATCTGGAAAGTTTTGAGCATTACACCACCCTTATCCAACCGGGCGGGGCACTGATTATCCGCAAAGGAATTTCCCTGCATCCTCAAGTGCAACCGGGTGTAAAGGTGTATACTTACTCTCGCGATGAGGGTGATTTTCACGCAGAAAACATCCGTATCGGAAACGGTGAGATCTTTATTGATTTTGTCGGGCCGGAGGTACGCATCGAGGATATCCGGTTGGGAGTTCCTGTAAGCATCAACATTGAGAACGGGGTGGCTGCTATGGCCTTGGCGCATCTGAACGGGGTGACGGATGAAGAGATCAAACAGGGAATGGCAAGTTTCCGGGGAGTGGACCGCCGTTTTGATTTTAAAATCAAAAATGACCGCATTGTGTTCCTCAGTGATTATGCCCATCATCCGTCGGAGATCAAACAAAGTGTACTGTCTATTCGCGAGTTATACCGGGATAAGAAAATAACAGCCATTTTCCAACCTCATCTTTATACCCGTACACGCGATTTTTACAAAGACTTTGCAGAGAGCTTGTCTTTACTGGACGAGGTAATCTTAGTAGATATCTATCCGGCACGTGAGCAACCGATACCCGGTGTGACCAGCCAACTGATTTATGACAACCTCCGTCCCGGTATTGAGAAAAGCATGTGTAAAAAGGAGGAGATACTCGATGTATTGAAAAATAAGAAAATAGAAGTTCTTATCACTCTCGGAGCCGGAGATATAGAAAACTATGTCCCTGCCATTACGGAAAAATTAAACACCATGGATTGAACAAATTCCGATTGTAATTTGTCAACCTATCGTAAATATCACATTATGCTGAAACGGATTCTTTTATCTATCGTTCTGTTGCTCATCACTGTCTACCTGGGTGTAGCTGTGACAGTATTCAATCGCAAACCCGCCGATCAGGTGTGCCGTGACGTAGAGCTGATTATCAAAGACACGGTGTATGCAGGCTTTGTCACCAAAGATGAAGTAACCGGTATATTGCAAAAGAAAGGCATCTATCCGGTAGGAAAAAAGATGGAGCGCATACATACGAAAACTCTGGAAAACGAGTTGGACAAGCATCCGCTTATCGATGAGACAGAGTGCTATAAGACCCCCAGTGGCAAGCTTTGCGTGGAGGTCAGACAGCGTATCCCGATCCTCCGTATCATGAGTAATAACGGTGAAAGCTACTATGTAGACAATAAAGGAACGATCATGCCGCCCGAAGCCAAATGCGTAGCCCGGCGAACAATTGTAACCGGAAACGTAGAAAAGTCGTTTGCAATGAGGGATTTATATAAGTTTGGTGTATTTTTGCAGAACAATCCGTTTTGGGATGCACAGATAGAACAGATTCATGTGCTTCCAAGCAAAGATGTAGAACTTGTGCCACGAGTAGGCGACCATATCGTCTATCTTGGAAAACTGGATCAATTTGAAGATAAGCTGGACCGCCTGAAAGTATTCTATAAAAAGGCGTTGAACGAAGTGGGATGGAATAAGTACTCACGTATCAGCCTGGAGTTCAATAACCAGATTATCTGCACAAAAAGATAATACATAATGGGCCAATGGGCTGATATGCCAATGAGCCAATTAAAGAATGAGAAAAGTACTAAATTGAATAATAACCAAATTAAAGCGCCAGCCAATCGGCATATCAGCCGATTGGCAGATTGGCACATTATTTAAATATATGGCAACAACAGAATTTATCGCCGCTATTGAACTGGGTTCATCAAAGGTAACCGGCATTGCCGGAAGAAAGAACAGTGACGGAAGTATGCAGGTGTTGGCTTATGCCAAAGAAGACTCCTCTTCGTTTATACGGAAAGGGGTTATCTATAATCTGAACAAGACAGCCCAAAGCCTCACTTCCATCATCAACAGACTGGAAGGCGATCTGAAAGAATCGATCGCCAAGGTATATGTAGGTATCAGCGGACAGTCACTCCGTACTGTACGGAATGTCGTAAGCCGCGACTTAAAAGAAGAAACACTCATCTCGCAAGAGTTAGTGGATGCCATCTGCGACGAAAATCTGGAAATTCCGTTGATAGACATGGATATACTGGACGTTGCCCCCCAGGAATTTAAAATAGACAATTTTCTTCCGGACACACCGGTAGGAGTGCTCGGCAATCATATTGAAGGACGCTTCCTCAATATCGTAGCCCGCGCCTCTATCAAAAACAACCTGGAACGTTGTTTTGAACAGGCAAAAATAAAAATTGCCGATCTCCTGATCGCACCATTGGTAACCGCCAATGCCGTATTGAGCGAAAGCGAACGCCGTTCCGGATGTGCTTTGGTAGATTTTGGTGCCGATACAACCACTATCTCCGTTTATAAAGGCAACATACTCCGTTTCATGACCGTACTTCCGTTGGGTGGTAACTGCATCACCCGTGACATCACCTCTTTGCGGATAGAAGAAGAGGAAGCGGAATCGCTGAAAATAACGTATGCCGATGCCACCTATGAAGAGGAAGGTGAAGAGAAAACGACCTGCCAACTGGAAGACGAGGAACGAACCATCGAACTGGGCATGCTGAACGACATCATCGGTGCACGTGTGGAAGAGATTATCGACAACGTATGGAATCAGATACAGTTATCCGGTTACGACGACAAGCTTCTGGCCGGTATCATCATTACAGGCGGAACAGCCAATCTGAAAAATCTGGATGAGGTGCTCCGCAAGAGGACCAAGATCGATAAAGTGCGAATAGCACGCAATATCCGTAACACCATATACGCTGACGGAGACCTGATAAAGAAGGACGGAACACAGAATACGCTGTTCGGCCTTTTGTTTGAAGGAAAAGAAAACTGCTGCCTTGTAGAGACACGCCCTGTCACCCCGCCACCTGCCGCAACCGAACCGGTAAATATGTTCGAAGAGGACGAAGCGCTGAAAGAACAGGAAGCCGCCGCCCGTGAAGCGAAGAAGAGAAGAGAAGAAGAGGACAAGCGCCGAAAGGAAGAAGAAAAACGCCGCAAAGAGGAGGAAAAGAAAAAGAAAGAAGAAGCCCGTAGAAAGAAGAAAGAAGGACCGAGCTGGTTTGAAAAAACCTTCAATAAAATCTCCAACGAAATTTTCTCTGATGACGACATGAAATAAGAGAATGAACGGTGGAAACGAACAAATAACAAATTGTAAATTATAAAACAGTAAATATTATGACGGACGAGATAGTACAATTCGATTATCCTCAAGACTCACCTAAGATCATCAAAGTGATTGGGGTAGGCGGAGGCGGAGGTAATGCCGTAAATCACATGTATAAAGAAGGTATACATGACGTAACATTCGTTCTCTGCAATACGGATCATCAGGCACTGGCTGACTCTCCGGTACCGGTCAAGCTACAGTTAGGTAAAGAAGGATTAGGAGCCGGTAACCGCCCGGCACGCGCACGCGAAGCAGCCGAAGAGAGCCTGGAAAGCATCAAAAGCATGCTGAATGACGGTACAAAAATGGTATTCATCACCGCCGGAATGGGAGGTGGTACGGGTACGGGTGCCGCGCCGATCATTGCCAAGACAGCCAAAGAAATGGATATTCTCACCATCGGTATCGTTACCATACCGTTCCGTTGGGAAGGTGACAAGAAAATCGACCAAGCATTAGACGGTGTCGAGGAAATCAGCAAGCACGTAGACGCATTGCTGGTGATCAACAACGAAAAGTTAAGCGAAATATATAATGACCTTTCCGTAGACGATGCTTTTGACAGAGCGGACGATACCCTCTCGATAGCCGCCAAGAGTATCTCGGAGATCATTACCCTGCACGGAAAAGTCAACCTCGACTTTAACGATGTAAAGACGGTGCTGAAAGACGGTGGCGTAGCCATCATGAGTACCGGATACGGGGAAGGGGAAGGACGCGTAAGCGCTGCCATACAGAATGCGCAACACTCACCGTTGCTAAACAACAACAATATATTCGACTCCAAGAAAGTATTGCTGAACGTCTCTTACAGTTCTCAGCACAAACTGATGATGAATGAGATGGACGAGGTAAAGGAATTTATGAACCGTTTCAGTCGTGATTTTGAGACCAAGTTTGGTATCGCTATTGATGACAGCTTGGGCGATCAAGTGAAAATCACCTTGCTGGCTACCGGATTCGGTATTCAGGACATTCATATGAAAGAAATGGATAACCGCATCTCGCAACGTAGCGTCGAAGAGCAACAACGTCTTGCAGAGCTGGAAGAAAAAGAGGAGGAAAGACGCAACCGCCGCGAAAGATTTTATGATGATAAAGGAGGAAGCAAACAGAGAAAGCGCCGCCATATTTATATCTTCAGCGCAGAAGATCTTGACAATGAAGACATCATCGCCATGGTAGAAAGTACCCCGACTTACCTGCGCAACAAGACAACCATAGATAAAATCAGAGGCAAAGCATCCTTGAAAGAGGAAATCACTCCTAAAGAAGCGGTGGATGAAAGCGGACTAATCACTTTTTAAGGGGAGAAGGAAAAAACAACTTAATCGCGAATAATAAACAGCTAAATAGTAATATAGAATCATGGATTTATTTGGAAGAGTCAGCGAAGACATTAAAAACGCAATGAAGGCGAAAGACAAAGTAGCCCTTGAAACATTGAGAAACGTAAAGAAATTCTTCCTTGAAGCTAAAACTGCTCCGGGGGCTAACGATACTTTGACAGATGATGCAGCACTGAAAATCATTCAGAAGCTCGTGAAACAAGGAAAAGATTCTGCGGAAATTTACATCGGACAAGGCCGTCAGGATCTTGCAGAAGGTGAATTGTCACAAGTGAGAGTAATGGAAGCTTATCTGCCCAAACAAATGACACCGGAAGAACTGGAAGCCGCACTAAAGGAAATTATTGCCGAAACGGGCGCCACCAGCGGTAAGGACATGGGCAAAGTTATGGGAGTAGCTTCTAAGAAACTCGCCGGCTTGGCCGAAGGTCGTGCCATCTCTGCAAAAGTAAAAGAGCTCCTGGGATAATCACATTTTCCGTACAGGAAGGCTCGGGAATCGAAAAAATAGAGAAAAACAGGGTATTCCTGTTGTTTTTACTCCCTTCACCTGCTTCACCTTTTTGGGCAATCGCCCTATCCATCGGCGATACAGGGTGAAGGGTCGTTACATTTTTATGCATAGTGCAAAATCTTCCCGGAAACGGTATCTATCACCTCTAAGCACCGTACATACAGACTGAATGGACAGTGCTTACGATTGCCGATATGCCGCCATACCTTTCTCCCGCAGACTTTTGGGGTAGGCCCTTCACCCTATATAGCCGATGAATAAGGCGTTTACCTCTAAAAGGTGAAGCGGGTGAAGGGGGCAAAAACAAACAGGATAAAACCGGAATAAAGTCAATCGAACAGCTCTTTTAATACATCTAAGGATTTTAGTACCGGAAAGTCGGGCAGATGGAGCCGGTAATATTCATTAATGATCGTAAGGCAACGCGCCCGTTCCAAACGGTTCATACCGAAAAGATGCATTGTGTCATAATTCATCCGCATCAGCACTATCAGCCGGGAAGCCTCCTGCGGAGTGATATAAGAAGAATGCAACTGTGGCCGCAACGAAGTAAAACAGGCATTCAGCATATCAAAATAATCTCCGTCATGATAATCCTCCAAATTAGGATATAATCCCAAAAAACGGGAAAGACGCATTAAAAACACCAAATGGAAATTAGCAAACCCCTCGCGGCATTCGTCCAGCCAAGTGATGGAATGTACCAGATAAGCAAACAACGGCCGATTCTCTGCCTCTTCACGAACCGCACGATAAAGGAACTCGGCCAAGAAAAGCGCAATAGACGATTTATAAGGATCGTAAGGTATCGAAGAGAAAGGGAAAAAAGACTTCGCTTCTTTTATTTTATAAAGAGTGGCATTGGGACGGAAATCGGCTTCAATCTCTATCAAGGAAAGAGGTTGAAACAATACGGACTTTACCGCCGATTTCCTTGAACGCGGCACCGGAACCAAAAAAGAAACACGCCCCGACAGTTCGGTATACATCTCAACAATATTGGATGTATCATTGTATTTTAGCGTATGAAGAACTATTCCAACCGTTTTTTGTAACATTTTTCTTTCGTTTCAATTGATCGCAAAACTACAAAAAAAAGACGAGAAGTAATCAAGGCTACGCTCTATAACCCCAAAAAGCAAAGAAAAAAAAGAAAATTTTTCCTTGCGTTATCTCACTGATAATCAAAACTAAAAAACGTACAAAGGGGAAAAGCGCTCCATTTCTATGAAAATTTTTCCAGTGAAATATTTGCTAATTCAAAAAAAGTATCTACCTTTGCATCCGCAATCGAGAAACAAACACTCGAAAAGCGAAAAAGAAATGGAAACGTTTCACCAAATGATGGCCCGTTCGTCTATCGGTTAGGACGCAAGATTTTCATTCTT
>ULJH01001190.1_pt1 | contig 31378 bp, 29 predicted proteins | sample 1950781 | NCBI WGS metagenome assembly ULJH01 (sample SAMEA4835462, study PRJEB28245) | human gut metagenome | biome: gut microbiome; material: fecal sample | place: Denmark | collected 2008 | reverse complement strand
AAATAATTCATGCCCGATGTGCTGAATTCACGTTGGACTGCTTTGCGTATCAATTGGTTTTGCCTACTGGTTTCGTCTGTTTTCCAATTTTTCCGGATTGTAAAATGTGTGGTGGATAAGTTTCAAAAGAATGCGGTTCCATGTGTAAACCTCAGATGTAGTAATTGAGATGTCAGAACAGCTGTTATCGATACGATAGCAGAGTTCCTGTAATTTTTCCACATCACGTACGTCTCCGTCATCGATAGCACCCTCATCCCTGAGTCTGAACAGCGTTTCAATACGGGAACCTGTTTTGTTGATGGATTCGATAGCGATTTCAATGCCGTTGCTGATGATGAACACATATGAGAACGGATCCTTCGAATATTCATCCTCAAGTTGTTTGATGGTGGGAATGCCTTCGAAACGAATGGCTTTCAGGCGAAACAGTGCTTTTTTACAACGCAATTTTTCATTTCTAGAATTTTTGTCATTGTTGTCAAGGTCCAAGGAAGCATAGTATTTCTTCAATCCCAGATATTCTTCGTCAGATACGTCTGAAATTCTGATGATTCCAGAAGAGATTTCCTCCAGTAAGGCAGAATTGAAATTCACGCTGGGACTGATACTCGAATCATAATCAATGATCTTGTATTCCGCTTCCTTTTCATCCTTTGACATACTTCTCTCTAACCATTATAGTTAATTAGAAAAATTGTAAGACTGTAACAAAATTATTATTACCATGTTAATAAATCATTATCACTCCATATCATGTTTGATTAGTATGGCGATAATCCCCGAGACTTTTGAGATGTTCACTAAACGTGAAGATGATGAGGGTTTTCAGGAATTCCTATTGAATAATCATCAGAATATTATCGACAGTAAGGAAGGTTCAGAGAAGATCCTGTATTCTATGGAGATTTCTCGCATTCTTGGAAGGGTAGCTGTACACGAACGTTGTCTTGCCGAGGAAATAGAGAAACGTCCTATCAATCGTAAAAAGTATGATTTGTACAATAAGACCTCCTTGTATGTTGCTAGACGTGGGATAGACATCGGTACCAAAATGGAATACGGTAGGCATGAACAGGGGGATGATATTCCCGACGCTTGTTTCAATCATCACATGGGATGGCTTTATGTTCAATATTGTATGAATCTTCACGAGAGTAAGAGATATTTTGCCGCCATGGAGGCTATCGACAGGGCTGAAACATACCTTAGATTGGATCTTGCATTATTCGCCGATTCTAGGTACCAGGATAAATTCATCAAAGAATTGAAATCTGTTCCACTTCTGAAGGATTTGGATTTCAATGTTCCTCGGAACAAACTCGAATCGATCTTGAGATTTGCATTTGACTTGATGTATCAGGACTTGTATTATGTGATAATCGAGAAGAAAATCCGCATTTTGGGTAAAATTTACAGGCTCGTGCCCGGAGATTATATGGACATGTATGCCGGTTATATTGTGTCATTATTTTCGATTCTTGTACAGGGAAAGAAATATAAGCTGATTCAGGGGCTGGCACCTCTTTGGAAAGAGATAAAGGAGATCTATCCTGAAAAACCGAAAAATTACCTTGACATAGAGAAATTATCTGAATTTGATATTGGTGACAACACCCCTGAAGAAGTAGGCCAATACCGGTGGTGGTGTAATTCTGCACACTTGTTACTGACATTCCTTGATTTTGTGCCGTTTATAGAGAGCAGGTACCAGTACTGCTGCGATGATCTGACATTGGATGCTGAGGATGTGGATCTGAAGGCAATGTTCGAAGATGTTACGGAAACGTTCGCCCATTGCAGGTATCTGATGTATTCGGCACTTACTGATGCAGATCCCAAGTACAAAATCGCATATGCGTTCAGTCCGAAAGCAAAACGTGTTCATAACCAGGAAGTCCTCATGGATATGTATTCCCGTTTGTATGCAGTACTGGATAAGACCTCACATATCGTGATCAAAACATTCGGAATCACATTGATGCCGAAAGATGGGGCTAAATATCCCCCTCAACCATCATACAATCAGATTGTGAAAGAATTGAGAAATTCTTCGATGGATAATCCCTATCTGATGACATTGTGCGACATCTATGATGAGATCAATCCGCGTAATGCATATCGCGAATACGGGGATCTACCATTTTATTCCATGTTGCCTGAAGCTGAACATATGGACAGTATCAGGCACCACATAGTTCACTCGGGATTCTACCTGAGTGTGGAGGAAACTGGAAACAGGTCGAACAAAGATGTGGCATATGTTCGTGAAAGGGATTTCAGCAATCATTGTTGCAGTCTGCTGTCCCTGGTCAAGGAGGCGATCATGAATACCTTCCTTGCAATCGAATACAAGGAAAGGCACACAGATAAGTTGGTTTGATTAGTCGTAGTTCAGCCAGCTTGCAATAAGTCTGCCTTGATCGGTAAGGTTCAGTGAAACCAGGTTGTTGAGAACCTTGCCGTCTTCTATTACGCCGCGTTCGGCAGTTATTAACCCTTCATCCTTCAGACGTTTGACATGGTAAGATATGTTCTGTTTCACCCTACCGAAATGATTAGAAATGGTTGAATTTGTAATTATTGAGCCATTACAGTCCTCTTCGTAAATGAATTTGAGTACATCTTTGGTGAACGGTTTGAGGGAATCGAGATTGGGTGTGTGCGGAGTGGGAATTTCTACCAGTTGTTCTGATAGTGATTTGTTATCATCCCAGTTCACATAGTATATCTTTGCCCCTATGAAGAATGCGGATGAACAGGCAGCGGCCGCCATGAGGTTGGTTCCACCAGTAATGTTGATGGAGAACTCTGTTTTTCTGCCTTTGTTCATGTGGTATATGCGGTAGATGTTCTGGATGATCTCGTTGAAATTGAACCCATTGATTAGCACTAGTTCCGCCTTTGCCATTCCGTTTTCGAAGAATGAAACGAGTTCTTCGCCCTTTTCATGGAATTTTTCACCGCACAGTAGGTAGACCTTATCAATTCCGGGAATTGCATTGAAAGCTTTCTTTACAGGTTCGGGTTGGTAACCGACTGTTGCGATGTGAACATGCATGGTAAAAATAATTCTGTTACTTTTAGAAAAATCTTGTTACATCGTGGGGCGGTAAATTTGCATTGATTGCAGGTTCGATACAAAGTACCACCCGAGTATTTTCGTACCGTATACTCTTGAGTATACGCTTTCTATTTTGGTAGATCCCTCTTTGTCCTTACCTCCATTATACTTAGTTACATTGTTACACTGTTACAGTATCCATATAATGTGCCAGCATAGTCGGTACATAGGGTTTATAGGGACGATGTAACAGTGTAACAGCGTAACAGGGGAGCTTACTCATCCAGGTGCTTAACGCAGAATTTGCCCTTGTATCCCGGGGGCTGTGTCCTTGTCTTGCACCTTTGTGTTACCGACCCTTCCTTCAACCAGCTGTGGTCGGAGGCATAGATGCGTTCCACTTTGGTGGGGCTCCAATCAGGATGGGGCATTTTCCACCAGATATTCGCGGCATGTTCTGCGTCCTGGGGGCTGATGAAGTAGGTATTCTGGAGAAGGTAGGTGAGGTCCTTCTTACAGACCGCGATTCCGTTGAAGGGATACAATTTGTCGAGGAGGTCTTTCAGGAGATCTACGTTGGGGTTGTCGATAACTGCTGATTCCTGTCCTTTGGCAGCCAGTTCCTTGACTTCCTCGGAGAGTTCGCAGTCTTCTCCACTCAGATATCTTGCATAGGCCTCCGCCTAAACCTGTCTGATGTAATGCTTGGCATCCTTGTTCCTGAAACCGCCGGGTCCGAATCCGACACGGCTCCTTTCGGGAGAAACGTCGAACGGGAAGTATCTGCGGTTTCCGGTAGGGTCGGTCAGCATTTCGCTGTCGTTGGAGGTTCCAATCATGACAAAACGACGATCGTTGTTGGAAGCGGTCGGAGACGATCAGATTGTTCTTTATGGACAGTCCGATCTGCTTTGCCATTTCGGATACGTCGAAGGAATTCAACATATCTCCCTCCTGTGTCCAAGGGCGGTCATGGGGGTGTGCAAAATGCAATGTGCCAGATGTGAATATGTCGCCTGGTGTTTACAGGGAGTAAGGACCTCGCCTGGCTATCTCTCTGGGCCCACTACTAACTTGTTTGAATGCACAATCCCGATTTCGATCGGGCGGTTCTGTTTGTTTCTGTAGCCTTGTCTCAGTACTTGTTGACGTATTGACCAAGGGCTTTTTCGACTGATGTGCCAGACGACCGTTTACACTGCATTCCCAGTGCGATCTTGAAAGCGTCGTATTGGGCGTATGCAGTCATTATGCAGGGTCATATCTGACGAATATTGATACAGAAATGGATCTGCATATCATTGGACATCCTACTGTAAGAATTGAAGCGTGGTTGTGGGAATGTCGTAAATCGTCTGGATCTGTAATGCCTATCCGAGGATTCTGGAATGTCTCATGGCGGATTCCGAATCACGGATCGGACTTTGAACGAGGATGGTGAAAGAGGAGATCCGAGGCCATGTCGGAGTCGTATATTCTTTTCAATCGCAAAGAATACATGGTGGAAGTAGTCTGTATGTGGGGATGATTTGAAATGGCGTCGCCCACAGAGTGAATTGAAGAAGTGGTAGACAGCGTGTCTGCTTTCCCGTACACTTGCGCAATACAGTACGCGACAGATACGCGAGCGGGCTTAACTTCCGGGTTCGAGATGGGACCGGGTGAACCCCGCTGCTATGGCCGTCTGACCAAAACTCTAGATAGAGAACAAGTATATAAAGATATCTCAATCAGCAGAGGCCGCTTTCCTTCAGATCGTCTTTCGACGGGACAGTGATGCCGTCATCGAACTCGACCATGTTGGAGAACATATTCTTGAGGCCCCATTCTGCAAGACTTTTGAGGATGGGCAGAAGGCTGAAACCCCTCTCGGAGAGATAGTATTCCACGCACTTCGGTTTGGTGGAGCGGACGTTCCTTACGATGATCCCGTCCCTCTCCATCTCCTTCAGCTGAAGGGTGAATATCCTGGGGGATATCCCTTCGATCTGTGCCATGAGCTGATTGTATCTCATGGGCGCGCCGTTACGGTAGAGCTTGCAGATTATGACGGTCTTCCACCTGCCCTCTATGACGGACATGGCGGCGTCTATGGCACAGTCATACCTCGGCTCGCTGATCATGCTCTGCCCATCCAAGTGGACGTATTTTATAATATCCACTATTATTGATGATAGTTGGATTCCTCACTTCTTCTGGAAGGCACCGTTCTTTTTGTGGGGAACGACTTTGGAACCTTTGTTGTTGGCCACCAGGGTCTTTACGTATTCCTCCGCCTCTTTTTTGGTGGTGAACGTCCTAGTCGCCTTCTCGTTTCCTTCCGCTTTCACCTGCCAGAGTTTATCCTCTTTGCGCTGGGTGATGTGCCAGACCTTGGTCTTCTTGGCCGCCGTCTTGGTCTCCTTGTTCTCTGCAGGTTTAGCTTCGGTGTTGTTCTCTGCTGCCATTTTGTCACCTCTGTTCAAGGATCTTGATCACATGCCATCCGAACTCGGTCTTCACCGGCCCGATGACATCTCCTTTCTTGGCTGCGAAGGCCGCATCCTCGAAAGGCTTGACCATTTGCCCGCGCTTGAACCATCCAAGGTCCCCGCCCTTCTTCTTGGAAGGACAGCCCGAGTACTTCCTTGCTAGATCTCCGAAGTTCTTTCCGCCGTTCACCTCTGCCAAGATGTCGGCGGCCTGTTTCTCGGTTTTTACGAGAATATGTGCTGCATGCACTTCTTTGACCATATTCAATTACTACGGTCGGCGATATTAATAACCATTGGCGAAGGATTATGTATTTTTCGCAAGGTAACAAAAAAGTACCGGAACCCTCTATCCGGAGGACGAGGGTTCCGGAATTCCGGTGATATGTCCGGACGGTGGCGTCAGTCCTCGTTCCAATAATCCTGGACTGGCACTTTCTTCGCGGGCTCATCGGTCTTCTCCGTCTCCTCGGGGAACGGTACGGCCGGCGGGAGTTCGCGGGGGTCTTTCTGCGTCGGGCGGTCCTCCCTTCCGTCCGCATAGCGTATGAAGCGGTCGGTGGCCACAGGTTGGGTCTTGTTCACATAGTTCCAGGGCCAGTCCTTGATCTCCTCTTTCCTTACCACGGCGTTGGCCTCGCGTACCTCCTTGTCCGTCGCCAGGACCACGGGTCCGAAGGAACACATCTTCTGTCCTATGGGGTCGCCCTCCAGGAGCCAGATCTCGCTCTTCTTGTCGCCGTTGGTTATCTCCACTTCCGCATCGGGTTTGATCTTGAGTCTGGTCTGCGGGATGTAGTCCTTGCCTGCGACGGTCGCTCCGCTGTCGGTTAGATAAACGTTCCTGCCGGCGGAAGGGACCGTAGGATCCAAAGTTATCTTCACGCCTGGATCTACTTCGAACGACACGATCCTCACATGATGGGATGGATCCGCCGCCCACGAGTCCTTGTTGGGGACCACGCCCGTCATCCCTTCATAGGTTCCGGCGTAGACATGTATCACGCAGCCGTCCTTCCGGATACATGGGACGTTCTCCGCCCATACGTTGTTTATCTCGACCCCCTTGTTCTTCTTCTCATTGGGGATGTGCATCATTATCTGGGTCACCCTGTGGTGGTTGTCCCTGTCGGCGAACGCGAGGGGATACATCTCGCAGTGCCCGTACCTGCTGGAGGCGGTGATCCATTGGACGTCCCCGTATCCGAACCTGCCCTGGTTCCCGAGGGAGTCGAAGTGGTCGACGTATCCTTCGGTGCATATGGTGATGGTCTCGTAACCCCAATGGGTGTGCAGAGGGAAGCCCGGTGCGACCTTCCCTCCGTACATACGGTATCCGTACTGCGGGCGGTAGTCATGTCCCAGCGATCTTTTCTTGATCTCTTCCAGGGGCGGAGCCTGCTGTCTGTTTCCCCGGGGGTAGTCGTCGAAGTGGTGGGATGCGAACATGAAGGGGTCCTCAGTGTCCCAGTGAAGTTCCGCAGCCTGCTCCCTTACGACGGGGCCGCCGTCCTTTATCTTTCCGAAGAGTCCCATGGAGGGGTCATGGCATTAGCCATATTTTGGTTCTTGGACGGTCTTACAATCGGCATCCTTAATAAGATGAGCCGGATTGGTCGCCTTATGGCAGAGGAGGGTGTTCGTCTCAACAAGTTCATCGCAGAGGCAGGTATCGCCTCCAGAAGGGCGGCCGACCGTCTCATAGAGGACGGTCATGTGACCTTGAACGGGAGACCTGCCGTTCTCGGCGACAAGGTCCTCCCGGAAGACACGGTCTGCGTCGATGGGAATCCCATAAAAAGGGAGACCGGGACGGCGGTCATTCTGGCTTTCAACAAGCCCCGCGGGCTGGAATGTACATCCGACCACGGGAACGAGGACAACGTCATAGATTTCATCAATTATCCCAAGAGGATCTTCACCATAGGGAGGCTGGACAAGGAATCCGAAGGTCTTCTCCTTCTGACGAACGACGGTGATCTCGCCAACAAGATAATGCGTTCACGCTATGGTCATGAGAAGGAGTACGTCGTGTCCCTGGACAGGGATGTGACCCCGGAATTCATAAAAGGCATGGCCTCCGGAGTACCTATCGAGGAAGGTGTAGTCACCAGGAAATGCAAGGTGTTCATGGAGGACCCCCGTACCATCCGCATAATCCTCAAACAGGGCCTCAACAGACAGATCCGTAAGATGTGTGCATATTTCGGATACGGAGTCGTCAGACTCGTCCGCGTCCGTGTCATGAACATAGAGCTCGGTAACCTCAAGTCCGGAAGGTACAGGGACATCTCCAAGAAGGAGCGCGAGGAGCTCATGGGCATATTGGATAAGAGCACACTCGCAGAGAAGGACAACTGACCCTTTCTCTCATCAATATTTTCAGGAGGGGGCTTCCGCCCCCATCCTTTTTATTTTCAGCGGGAGACCTTCTCCATCAGGCCCTGCGACCTCTCCAGATCTCCGGCCGACATCTGGAACTTGTTCTGGAGCCTGTAATCGCCATGTACATCCATGCAATCCACGGCCGCAGTGAGTATGCCTTCGTCCGATGCTATGAATTTGACGGTCACCGGGGTATCGCGGGTGACCTCCTCGGGCAGTTCCATCTGGAATTCCCCGACCATGTATCCATCCTCGATGGCGATCCTCTTCCCATCGTCGTTGTTGAGGGCCGAATCCTCATAGATCTGGACCTTGATGGTCAACTGGCCGTCTTCCATGGGGTAGTAGGTCTTCACAGCCGTGATCGGGAGGACCTCGTTCCTGAAGATTATGTTGGAGATGTACTCGTTCTTATCCTCGTCGGTGGCGCATATTCCGAAGGATTTGCTGAGGACGTTGTGGACTTCGATGACTTTTTCGGGTTTCTCGATCTCCTCCTCTTCCTTTGTCTCCTCCGTCTTCGTGAGGTTGTCTTCCTCCTTGGTCTCGTCCTTGTGATCCGGAACAGGTTCAGGCACGGGATCCGGAACAGGTTCAGGTACGGGATCCGGAACGGGTACAGGGACAGGAGTAGGTTTGGGGGCATTATGGTTGGACCTGCAGAGGAGTGCCGCACCCTTGGCTACGGACTGGTCGGGGTCGTAGAGCTCCATGTGGATCCCCGGGAAGGCCTCCGATATGTTCTCCCTTACCTGGGGCATCCTGGACGACCCTCCGACCAGGAGCAGGGAGTCGATGTCGGATTCCGTGAATCCTTTGGAGTCGAGAGTCCTCTTGATGATGTCGACCGTAGCCTGGATAAGAGGTTTGGTGGCCGCATCGAATTCGCTTCTGGTGACATTGTAGGCGATCTTCTTCCCGCCCACGCTGATGGTTCCCCTGGAGGATTCGGCTGTGGACAGTCTTTTCTTGAGGGTCTCTGAATCGAGGACTAGGGTCTGCATGATATCGTCGTCCGCCTCGATGTCCTCTTCCTCGATACCGCTCTGTTCGGCGATCTTCCTGACTATAATCTTGGTCAGGGCGGCATCCCAATCCTTTCCGCCGAGTAACCTCTCCCCGTCGGTGGCCACTGCCGTGAAGATATTCCCGTCGATCTCCAGTATGGTGACGTCGAAGGTCCCTCCTCCGAGGTCGTATACCATGACCCTCTTCTTCCCGTCCTCCATGTGGCCGAACCCGAAGGATATGGCCGCGGCGGTAGGTTCGTTTATGATGGTCACGTCCTCCAGTCCCGCGACCTTCCCGGCGAGTTTCGTGGCCTCCCTTTCTTCATGACCGAAGTATGCCGGACATGTTATCACGGCCCTTTTGACATCGCAGGCGTGGTTGTCGTTGAAGTCGTTGATCATCTTCTTGAGAATGGCCGCAGACAGGGTGACGGGCGTGTATTCCTTGCCGTCGACGGTGATCTTGTAGTCCTCTCCCATCTTTCTCTTGATGGCGGTGACGGTCCTGTCTGCAGGGTACATCACCGACATCTCCTTCGCAGGGGATCCGACGATTATCTCCCCGTTATCGTTGAAGAGTATCACGGAGGGTGTCGTCTCCTCCTGTTCGAAGTTCTTGTCCACCGTCGGCTGGTCTTCGACGTCGTCGACGAACGCCAAGCACGAATATGTAGTTCCCAGGTCGATCCCTATGTAGTAGTCCTCGGTCATTTCCCATCCCATCCTTCTATAGTCCTGATCAGTCCTTTGTCTCTTCGGAGGCCGTCTTCGCGACCCCTCCCACTTTCTTGAAGACGTTTACCTTCTCTTTCACGAGGACACGGCCGTTGTACTCGTATCCCTCGGAGATCCTCTTGGCTATGACGCCGTTCTTGGCTGCGTCGTCCGTGGCGACAACCCCGACGATCCTCTGGTGGAGGGTGTCTATCTTGTCGCCGTCCTTTCCGTACGGCCCTATGGAGACGCCTGCGTCCAGCAGCATGTTCTCCATGTCGATCTCATAGGCCTTGAAGGATTCCAGCACCTCCTTGGCCGTGAACTTGCTTATCTTCTTCTCCATCTCCGTGCACAGTTTGACGAAGTCCTCCCTCATGTTGCACATCTGCATCATGAGGTTCAGCATCTTCTGGTTCGCCAGTTCCCCCTCGCGGCGGTTGAGAAGTTTGCTGTAGGTGTTGAACTGCTCTCTGGATGTGACGAACTCCTGACCCGCTGGCACATCGCCCGTCACGGGCTTCGGGGTCTCGGCGATCATGCCGATCTTCCCGGACATGTCCGACGTCATGAAGTATATGTCCTCCACCTTGCCGTCGCTCTCGGCCGCCAATGCAGCGTTCTCCGCCATGTTCTTCTCGATCGTGTCGAGGCGTTTCATGACATCGGCCACGGTTGCCCTCTTGGTCCCGGTGGACGATTTCTTCCTGGTCGTCTTCTTCTTGGTCTCCGTTCCGGGCGTCGTTTCCGCGCCTTCCGTCACGGCGGTCTGCTCCAAGTTCTCTTCCGTCATTGTCTCATGCTCCCGTTCCCGCTGCAGGTGTTGAAGAGCCAGATGAACGGATCCTCCACCCTGAACGGGTTGATCTCCTTGGTCAGTACGCTCCCGGAGGGGTTGTTGCCCAAGGCGGATACGGCGAAGTATTCGTGTCTGGAGTATTGTCCGACGTCATTTATGAACTCCTGCCCTACGGTGCGGCGTAGGTATTCCTCCACCTCCACGCTGATCTCGTCGAAGCAGACCCTGTCGAACTTCCCCTTTTCCCTCTCCACATGTATGGAGGACTCGGGGCCGAACAGGATGCGTTCCTCCTCGTCGTTCTCGGGGGATTTCATGAGGACGTCGGTCTTTGTCAGTACGACCGCCAGAGGGATGTCTATCCTGTCCTTGCGCTTCAGCTTGTTGCCTGTACGGACGATCTCCGTGATATATGCCAGACGGTCCCTGATGTCAGTGACCTCAAACGGTTTGTTGTCCATGCGGATCCTCTTGTTCACATAGGGGATCTGCAGGGGATCCACCAGGAGGACGATCCCCGAGGCCTTGGATATGAAGGACCCAAGACTCAGGACCACGGTCTTGTCGTCGGAATCCAGGTCCTTTCCGGACGTGTCGAAGAACGCCAGCGTGTACTCCTGGCTCTTCTCTCCCGGGAATTTCATGTAGTACACCATCGGTTCCCTGGAGTCACGGTCCTCGCTGTACGACGTGGTAGGTGCCAGCTTACGTCCTTCCTCGAACAGTCTCCTGTAATAGGAGTCGTTGTACCGGATGGTCGTCCTGTCGGTGGCGGGGGTGAAGGTAGTCCCGAACTCGGTGGAGAACATCGTCCTCAGCTGGTTTATGAGTACGGCGATATAGTGGCTCTTCCCCACACCTTCCGATCCCAGCACGACAAATATGTTGCTGCCGTTCTCCTCCGCCCCCGCGGGTATAGGGTTGTGGCATATCGGACACAGTCTAGTGTATGCGGCACGTCCGCATATGTCGCAGCAGCCGTTGGCGGATCCGCGGACTATGTGGTTCTTGGTGGTCACTGCATCGGAGGCCTTGGGGTCCTTGCCCAGGAACACGGAGTTCTCTATGTCGACCTCCTCGCCTTCCTTGAACTCGGATCTGAAACGTTTTCCGTCCACGCTGTCCAGGAACGTCTTGGTGCAGAGCGGGTTCGTGCATGCATAATGTATCTTCGCGAGATTGACGTCGTTGAAACAGAACGGGCACACGTAGTTGTTCCTGCTTCTCAATATACCCATATCGTCACACCTCCCTGTAGAGCGGATGGATCAGCTTATAGAGGCTGTATTCCTCTTTGTTCACGAAGAACAGCCTCATCCTTTTCAGATCCGCCTTTCCTTTGTCCATTGTGAACCAGGTCTGTGCCCTTCCATCCTGCAGTGCGATTGGATCCTGGGAGTCCCAGACGACCTCCCCGTCGTTCATCCTCAGAGGGATGCCGACGTTGGTGGCGGTCATCGCCAAACGGGGTATGGAGTCGCCTTCGGCGCATTCGAGGTCCATTACTATTCTCGTGAGGTTCCTGTCCTCCTTCACCCTCTCCTCGCGGACGCTGTACCTCACCTTTGTACTGGATCCGGAGTAGACGTCCATGGTGAAGGGTATCGACTCCGCCTTGGTCCCCTCCACGTCGTAGACAGCCAGGAGGGTCACGGTCTTCTTGTTGGACATACCCATCTGTATGCGTATCCTCCCGTCCTTCTCGTAGAGTTCCCTGCTCACGGTGATCTTCTCCGACCGGGGCTGGTCCTCCCTGGCACCCGGGTCGCTGACGACGACTATGGCCGACTCCGCGCCCTCCGGCCAGGTGACGGTGATGTCGCAGTCGCCCCCGTCCATCTTCTTCTCCACGTCCCTGAACGGGCGCAGATTGGTTATCATCACCTCCCTTCCCCTTATCGCAGTGCGGCCTATCCTTACCATCGGGTACAGGAAGATCACCGCTCCGTCCGGAAGGTCGAACTTGCACCCGTTGTCATAGACCTCGTCCGGTTCCACGGGGGACATCCATCTTTCCACGTCCTCGACCGGTACCGCCGTGCCGAAGATCCTCGCCTTCCTGGGGGATGCGTACAGTACGACCTTCTCCGTACTGCTCCATCTGGCGGAGTAGGACCCGTCCGTCCTGTTCCACGAGACCTCCATGTCGTTCACGGGCTCCGGGTATCTGGACGTCTTTCCTGAGAACACGGTCCCTAGGGAACGCTCGGTCCTTCCGTTGACGTCGTACTCTGCCACGAAGAGATAGTGGTAAACGGTCTCGCCTTTCAGGCTCCTGTCTTCCACCGTCCCCGTGTTCCCGTGGACGATCTCGACCTCCTCTTGGCCCGCATCCCCTTCCTCCTTCCTCCATATGCGGACGCGGCTGCATCCCCTGGGGGTCGGATAGGTGATGCGCAGGCCGTCCTCTATGGTCTCGACCTTCACACCCTCCACTTCGCTGAGGACCATGGCGGGACCGCATTGTGCGAAGTCGCGGGACAGGATGCCCCATCTCTTGGAATGGATCTTGTAATAGTAATCGACACCCGGGTCGAGGGTCTTGTCGAGGAATACACCTCCGGGTATCTCTGCGAGGGGGACCGTGGACTGGTCGACCTCCGGGAGGGTGTTCCTCCCTCTGTATATGCAGAAGGATACGCCCTTCCTGTCCGATGGGACCGCATATCTCAGGAGGACGGTATCCTTCCTCACCTGGCACACTGCATCGGCCGGACCCTCGGGAGGATAGTCCCTGAGTCTCCTAACGGCGTTGGGGTGGTCCGGGCACTTGTCTGCGGCCCTGATGTAGAGGTCCATGGTGTCCTCCCCCTCCGAATCTGCCGCAAGGGAGCATAAGGTGTCCGCCTCTTGTACCTTCTCGCAGGCCTCGGAATACCTTTCGGCGACGTAGTCCGCCTCCATGATCCTAGGAAATTGGATCCTGGCACTTTCGACGGTCGTCTTCAGGTCGTACAGGTTCCTTATGCGGTAGTCGTTGTCTATCCTGCCCAGGGCCCTTCTGTAGTCGGAGGAGGCCTTGCCGATCCTGACCAGCAGGTCGTTGTTCTCGGTGAATTCGGGGAACCTTTCCTGCATGGAGCCGAATCTGTCCTCGGCTCCGCCTACGTCGCCCTCGGCCAGGAGGTCCATGATCGCCTGTCTTTCGCGGCGTACCTCCCTGAATCCCTCCTCGAACCCGAATCCGCATTTTATGCAGCTGCGGTACGTGGACGGCTGCGTGGTCCCGCAGTGAGGACAGACTATGCGCATGGCCTTTCCGCATACGGGGCAGAACACGGTGTCCTTGCCGTCGGCCACCATCGCCTTGCAGCTGGGACATATGGTGAGGCGCGTGTTCTTCGATGAGAAGTTGGCTATGAAATGCCTTTTGCAGCAGTACGCCTCGAGTATGGCTACGGCCATCTCGTTGTCTATGGCCTCGTGGGACCCGTATATGGATATCAGGCCGTGGAGGTAGTTGCTGGTGAAGGGCTGTCCGTAGTCCTCCTCCATGCTCTCGATGGCCGGTTCCATGGCCCTCATGCATCTGCCGTACCTGTCGAGCATAGCCAGTCTGTCGTCCGGGTACATGACGACCTTGAGGGCCCTCATCGCCTGGATGTAGGCGTCCTGGTTCTCTATGTTCCCGGCCTTCATGGCGCTGAGTCTTCTCTCGACGGCGCCGAAGGCATCGCGGACCTCCTCCGGTCTGCATCCCGGGTCCAGTCTGTTGATGTCCATGTTCATGGAGGGCAGCTCTATGAGGGTGTTGAGGAGTTCCTTGGAGGTGTACAGACCCACATCCGACAGTTTCTCGAATGCGGTCATGATGTCGTCGTCCACCGGTTTCGGGGCTGGTACGGGCTGTATCTTCGATGCCCTGAGCACCGTGGGACCGTCGACGTCCGCCCACTTGAGCCTCTTGGCGAGCTCGTTCTCAGCACCGGGTATCAGATACGAGGATCCGTCGTGGAGGACTATGACGTCCTTGTTCAGCTTCGAGGCCTTGGATTCGAGCAGGGTCCTCCCGTTCTCGAACTCGTCCTCCAGGAGGACGTTGCTCTCTATCACGGCGTACATGTCCGTGACCATGGACAGGTAGGTGTTGGCCCTGAACTTCCTCTTGAGGGAGCTCGAAGTCGCCTGGGCCTCCTTCCTCCATTTCTCCTCCGCTTCGTCTATGCGTTTGACGATCTCGCCCTTGCTGTACCTGTCCTCCCTATACGGGTTCAGTCCGAGCAGATAGCAATAGTTCTCTCTTTCCTGGGCCATGTCCTCAAGACCTCCTTTCCCTCAGGTCCTCGGCCTCCGATGTTATGGCGGTGGCTATCGTACCGAATGCGTTCTTCAGATCCCCCAGGGTGGTCAGCATGGCCCCGTCTTCCACTGTGGCGATCTGCCTGAGGAAGGACATCTCCACATTGTCGCCGAAACCGACGGCCACTACGCCGATGCCGTTGCGTCTGCAGGCCTCGGCCTCGTCCATGGCGTTGTCCCTCCGTCCCCATTCCCCGTCGGAGAGGACTACCGCGGTGCGTGCCCCCTTCGTTTCCATAAGCATATCCATGGCCGCCTTCAGGGGACTCCTGTCGGTACCTCTCCCTAGCATGTTCACCTTCAGGTCGTTGAGGGAGCTCATCACGGCGCCCGTATCCACCGTGAGGTCCTTGAACACCTGTACCCTGTCCCCGAACCCTATCAGTCCGATGCGGGTGTCGCATCCGGATATCCCGTGTATGAAGTCCCTCACGACATCCTTGACCTCGGCCATGCTCTCCTTCATGCTGCGGGAGAGGTCTATGCAGACGACGATGTTGCTGGTTATCGGCATCTCGGTCGTGTGGTTCCCGGGGGCTCCCGCCATCCAGGACACGTCCTCGGGGACCGGTTCCGTCGAGACCGTCACAGGCCTGCCGTTCTGGAACGCCCTGACGCGGACGGTCCCGTCCCCGCCGTACATGTACTCTATGTCGATAACCGCGCCGTCCCCGTCGTTGTCGAAACCGGTGACCACGTTCTTCTCCAGCACGGTGCAGTCCAGGGGGATCTCGCTTTCGCCCTGCAGGGTGTAGACCTCGATCCTGTCGGTCATGTTGCCCCCGTCTATCATGAACGGCCTGGTCATGGAACAGGGGACTTTCGAGTTGGCGGGTATGATTATCTTGTTGATGTAGCGGGTACCGTCCCCGTTCACGGACAGCGCCCCGAGGCTGTGGGACGTCACATCCGATATCTCCATGCCGTCGGCGCCCGTCCCTCTTTCGTAGTAGTCGGCCATCATGGCGGCCCCTTTGGCCACCGCTAGGTCCGTATCCGTATGGGTTATCACGTCCGTGTCCGTGAGGACCCTGAGGTATTCGGCCACCTGCGGCATCCTGGTGGATCCCCCGCACAGGAGGATCTCGTCTATGTCGGAGAAGTCCATCCCTATGTCCTCGAACAGGCCGTCGATGACGTCCTTGGTGGCCTTGAGCAGGAATCTGGTCTTCGAATCGAACTCGTCGCGGGTGATCCTGTATCTTCCGACGTTCCCGTCGTATCTGACGGTGACACTGACTTCCCCCGCCTTGCTGAGAAGCTTCTTGTAGTCCTCGGCGGCGACCGCCATCTCGTTCATGACGGACACATCCTCCCTCGGGTCCTCTCCGAACTCGTCGGAGAACCTCTTGCATGCCTCGTCCACCAGGACTGCATCCCAGTCCTTGCCTCCGAGCAGATGGTTCCCCGCCGTTCCGACGACGTCTATATTCCCGCCTTCCACTCTGACGACGGTGACGTCGAAGGTCCCCCCTCCGAGGTCGTACACCAGGACGGTCTTTCCGTTGGAGTGCCTGTAGCCGTAGTATACCGCTGCGGCGGTGGGTTCGTTCACGATCTTCATGACGCCTATGCCGCATGCCTCCCCGGCGCGTATGGTCGCCTTCCTCTGGAGGTCGTTGAAATATGCAGGGACGGTTATCACCGCACCGTCTATCTTCTCGCCGGTCCTCTTCTCCGCATCGGATATCAGTTTCTTCAGGAGGATGGCGGACAGGTCGCAGGCGTCGTATGTCCTGCCGAATGCCTCGAAAACGTAATCGGGATCCCCCATCCTGCGTTTGAACACCGATGCGACAGCACCCGTGCCACCGGCCTGCATGTCCTTGGCCTCGTCGCCGATTATCGTCTCGTCCTCGAGGAAACATATCACTGAAGGGGTCAGGTCCTTACCGAAGACGTTCGGTATGATCTCGGCCTTTGACGATATGCCGTCGTATCTAGCGATCGTCGAATAAGTCGTACCGAGGTCTATCCCAACCTTCATCGTGCATCCCGTATAGGGGTACATTCCATCCCTATAAAATATATACGAAGGGGTTTACGAAATCCGTATAATGGTGTAAATCGGATGGGTAGTATACGGATTTCGTAGTGTATGGGGATCAGTCTCCGCAGCGCTCCTCCGACATCCTGTTCCGAGCGTCCCCGCGGGGTATCCTCAGGGCACGGACGGCGTTCAGGACGGCGATCACCAGGACCCCCACGTCCCCGAAGATGGCGATCCACATGTCCACCGCATCCGTGAAGGCGGTCAGTGCGAGGATGGCGAATTTGACTGCGAGGGCCAGGACTATGTTCTCCGCGACTATGGTCTGCGTCCTCTTCGATATCCGTATCGATGATGCGACCTTGGAGGGGCTGTCGTCCAGGATGACCACGTCCGCCGCCTCCACTGCGGAATCCGAACCGATGCATCCCATGGCTATGCCGACGTCGGCCCTGGCGAGGGCGGGGGAGTCGTTAATCCCATCACCTACGAAGCAGGTCTTCCCTTCGGACGAGGACATTATCCTTTCCAGCTCGGAGGTCTTGTCCCTGGGGAGCATCTCCGCCTTGTATCCGTCGAGGCGGAGTCTCTCCGCCACGGCCTTTCCGACGGGTTCCGTGTCGCCGGTGAGCATGTACGTCCTCACACCCATGTCCTTGAGATAGGAGACGGCATCCTCCGCATCGTCCTTCAGTCCGTCGGATATCACCAGACGTCCGGCGTACTTCCCGTCCACGGCGACGTATACGTTAGTCTCGGACCTGTCCCCTTCCGATTCCAAGTCTATACCGCATTCCTTCATCATCCGGACGTTTCCGACGGTCACAACACGGCCGTCCACCATGGCCTCCACGCCCTTTCCGGGGATCGCGGACGAGTCCGATATGCGGGACGGGTCTATGTCATGACCCAGACGTCCGATTATCGATTTGGATATGGGGTGGTCTGAGAAGGCCTCCGCACATGCCGCCAGATCCAGGAGCTCGGTTTCCGACATCCCTTCTGGTTCTATGCGGTTGACGGAGAACTCCCCTTTTGTCAGGGTCCCGGTCTTGTCGAATACGGCCTTATCTATTCCGGAAAGTGCCTCGATGAATGTGCTCCCCTTCACGAGTATGCCGTCCTTGGACGCCCTCCCTATCCCGCAGTAGTATGACAGGGGGACGGATACCACCAGGGCGCAAGGGCAGGAGACCACGAGGAAGATCAGGCCTTTGTAGACCCAGTCCTTCCAACCGGAAGGGTCTGCAACGGAGGGGATGACGGCGATTGCCAGGGCACAGAGTACAACTGCGGGTGTGTAGACCTTGGCGAACCTGGTGATGAACTTCTCCGACCTCGATTTGCGTGATGCCGAGTCCTCTATGAGTGCAAGGATCTTGGCGGATGCCGAGTCCCTGTATGCGGTCTCCGTGCGCACCATCAGGGTTTCCGACGTATTGATGTATCCTGCCAGGACCTTGTCGCCGACTCCGACGTGTCTCGGTACGGGTTCGCCGGTCATGGCCTTCGAGTCTACGAATCCCTCCCCTGCGGTCACTATCCCGTCTATGGGTACCATCTCGCCGGGTCCCACGGCTACGGTCTCGCCAACCTCCACGGACTCCGGTTGGACCGTCTGGGTCTTTCCGTTCCTTATGACGGTCGCATACGGGGCCTTCAGTTCAGCCAGTGCCTTCACGTGCTCCCTGCTGCGGTCCACGGCACGGTCTTGGAAGAATTCGCCTATCTGGTAGAACAGCATGACCGCCACGGATTCAGTCCAATATCCGATGGCAAGGGCGCCTAACGTGGCAACCGTCATGAGGAAGTTCTCGTCCAGGAACCGGGCGTGTACGAGGTTGCGTACGGCGTTCACGACCACGTCGTATCCGACGACCAGCAGTCCTATCAGGAAGACGGCGCGGAGGACCGTCCTGTCGATGTTCCAGTCGAGTACATATTCCAACAGGAGGCCGAATGCCAGGAATGCCACTCCCGTACATATGCGGGGTATCAGATAGGTGTCCTTCTCCTTCTTGTCATCGCATTCGGATACCGTATCGGTGCGCCACATCCTGAAATCGGACTCGACCCGATGGGCGGTCTCCTCCGCCTCCTTCTCGATCTCGTCGAAGCGATCCACGTTGCCGTCCGATACCTCTATGAACATCCTCTTGTCCACGAAGGACAGGGTCACGGATTCTATCCCATCGACCTCTGAGATGGCCTCCTCGACCTTCCTGGCACAGTTGGCGCAGTCTATGTCTATCCCATATGTGCGTCTCATCACTTCTCCTCCTTGAGGTGCGTGAGCGCCGTATTCAGAAGGATCTCGACATGCTCGTCGCACAGGGAATAGTAGATGTTCTTCCCGTCGCGACGGCTTTGGACCAGGTCGGCATCCTTGAGGGCTTTCAGCTGGTGGGATACGGCGGACATCGAGAGGTCGAGGCTCTTGCTGATCCCGCGTACGCACATCTCGCTTTCATGGAGTGCCCACAGTATGCGTATGCGCGTGCTGTCCCCGAATATCTTGAAGAGATCGGCCATATCCATGACGGTATCGTCATCCAACATGCCATCGCGTATCCTGCCGACGAACTCTTCCGTCTCGCATTCACAGTGTTCTTCTTCCATATTAATCACTTGAACACTTGTTCAACTGTTCAATTGTATTCAAAGGCGGTATTTAATGGTTTTTCAGGTGACGGTGAACGCCATGGATACAAGGTATTATGTCGACATTCCGTCCAGGCATGTTTTCTTTATCTGGCACATGTATAAGTCATACCTTTTCTCCACACTGTCATGTTATTTCCCTAGTGTTGTCCGGACCCCTACCCAGCAGATAAATACGGAATAGCGGATTGACCTCCTATGGATCCTCAGGAAGCGGAGACCCTATGCAGAAACGCCATCGACCTGGTCGTAGGGAACGGTGTCGAAAAGGATGCATCCAAAGCCGCGGATATCTTCCGTTCCGTGGCAGATTCAGGTTATCCCGAGGGTATGTTCGGCCTTGCAGAGCTGCTGTATTCGGGCAACGGCGTCCAGAAGGACGTCCGCTCCGCCATGAGGCTCTACGAGAATGCGGCTTCCGCCGGAAACATACCTGCGGCATTCCGTCTGGGAAACATCCTTCTCTCCGAAGGGGACTTCAGCGATCCCGGGAAAGGAAGGGAATATATCCAGTCGTGCTGCGATGCTGGTTTCGAGCCCGCCTACGGGTGCATGGGGGACGTGTGCTTCTACGGGATCGGGGCGTCTCCCGACCAGAAGACGGCCGCCGTATGGTACGGTCGCGCGGCTTCCGCCGGGGATCCGGTGTCGATGTTCAAATTGGGATGCATGTACGAATCCGGTAACGGTGTGGACGTCGATCCCGGGAGGTCGTCGGAAATGTTCCGCAGGTCGGCCGAAGCGGGTTTTCCGGAGGCGCAGTTCAAGATGGCATCCCTCACCTACGACGGTATCGTCGATGGCGGGAAGAAAGCGTCTTTCGATTGGTATTCCCAGTGCTCGGAGAGGATCCCCGTGGCGAAGTTCAACATGGCGACCATGCTTCTGTCCGGTGACGGTGTCCCCCCGGATAAGGAGGGTGCTTTCAAACTCTACAGGGAATTGGCCGATTCAGGGGATGCGGATTCGATGTTCCAGATCGGCCGGATGTACATAGAGGGGGATGGTGTCCGTCAGGACCCCGAAGAGGGGTTCAGACGTATAGGCGAGGCCGCGAGGATGGGCAGTGCAGAGGCAAAGCAGCTCGTGGAGAACCTCCGCAGAAGACAGAATACCCAGATGATCCATATCGATGGGGCGGAAGAATGATCGGAAAGACCAGACGGTCCCCCGACCGGATCACTGCTCCTTTCTGATGGAGCAGTGGCAGGTCTCTTCGTCCTTGCAGCAACCCTTTCCGGATCCGCAGCATTTCTTGGAGTGAAGGGTCCTGAAACAGCCGTAGACGGCCCCTGCTATGAGGGCCACTACCAATGCCAGAACGACCAATGTTGCAGTGTTCATTTGAATCGGTCCTATGCATCGGGTCTTAGTTTTTAAGTTTTCCTAATCTAAAAATTATATTTTAGGGACGATTAATCCTTAAGAAGGGATAAGTTGTTTGCCGGCGGGGTTTCCAGCCCCGCCGGGTATCAGTCCTTCTTCACGGTGCAGTTGATCGGATTCTTCTCGTGGCAACGGCAGGTCCCGCGGTTGGGGCATCCTGCACAGGTGTCTCCCGTCTTGATCATCCTGTAGGAGCCGTACATCGCACCTATGATGATCAGGGCTACCACGATGAGTACGAGGGCGGTGGCCATGTTCATTCGGCAGAACCTCCTGCTTTGACCTTCTCCATGTTCTTCCTGATGGCCCCCACCGGGTCCTTGGCCACCAGGAAGTAGCCGTAGACGCAGCAGACCGCCACTGCGATCACGAATCCTATCGGGTCGAACATCCCGTGCACTATGCGCCAGAGCTGGTAGAACACCAGGGATGCGCACCATGCGAGTATGCACTGGTAGAGGACGGCGAAACCGGTGGCCTTCCAGGTCCCGAGCTCCCTGCGCATCGCACCTATGGCGGCGAAGCACGGGGCGCACAGGAGGTTGAAGATCAGGAACGCCATGGCCTCTCCGGACGTGCAGAACGCCGCAAGGCCTTCCGCGGTGAGCAGACCCTCTTCGTCCGTGATCATTCCGCTGGGATCCACGAGGATCGCCAGGGTTCCGAGGAGGTTCTCCTTGGCCAGCAGTCCGGTGATCGAAGATACGGTGAGTTCCCAGTGGTTGCCGAATCCCTGCAGGGCGAACAGGTTGGTTATGGCCCCTCCTATGTCGGCGAGCATGGACCCGTCCGTCTCGTTGCTTCCGATGAATCCGAGTCCCCAGTCGTAGGAGCACAGGAACCATATGATGACGCAGGACAGGAGGATGAAGGTACCTGCCTTCTTCACGAAGGACCAGGATTTCTCTCCGGTGTTGGTCAGGACGTTGCGGCAGGTGGGGGCGTGGTAGACGGGAAGCTCCATGACGAAGGGGGATGGCTTTCCGGTCACTCCGCTGAACTTCTTCAGGATGATGCCGGACATGAGGATCATGCAGATCCCGAGTACGTACATCGAGAGGGCCACTATGGCCGATTCGTGGAAGAATGCGGCGATGATGATCGTTATGATGGGGAGTTTCGCGCTGCACGGGACGAACGTGGTCGTCATGGCGGTTATGCGTCTGGTCTGTTCGTCCTCTATGGTCCTGGAACCCATGATGGCCGGGACTCCGCATCCCATACCGATGACTACGGGTATCACGGTCTTACCGGAAAGCCCGAAGTGGCAGAACAGACGGTCCAGGAGATATGCGACCCTTGACATGTATCCGCACTCCTCCAGTATGGACAGGCAAAGGAACAGTACGATGATCTGCGGCAGGAATCCGAGGACGGCGAACACCCCTGCGATGATACCGTCCACGATGAGGCCGATGAGGGCCGTCGACACGTTGGCGTCCGTCAGGGCGTCTCTGACCGTGTCCTGCAGCCATGCCGTGGCATTGTCGTTGATCCAGTCGGAACCCCAGGTCCCGACGGTCTGTATGGATATGTAGTAGACCGCGAGCATCACGGCGAGGAATATCGGGATCCCGAGGACTCTGTTCAGGAGGATGTTGTCGATCTTGTCGGATATGGAGATATCCTTCCTCTTCTTCTCCTCGAACCTGTGCATACAGCTTTTCTCTATCCTCTCCGCGGCGTCGTATCTCTCGGTGGCGACGATCTGCACACCGTCGTCGGACGATTCCTTCTCGAATGCGGAGATGACCTCGTTGGCCTTCTCCACCACATCGGCGTCGAGGTCGTTGACGACCATCTCGTCGCGCTCGATCATCTTGATGGCGCACCATCTCTCGAGGCCGTCCCTGACCTGCGGTGCGATTATCGCCTGCACGTCGGATATGCATCTCTCGAGGGATTCGGAGTATGTGATGGTCTTCGGGACCTTCTTCGAGTCGTAGGCGCGCTGGACGGCCTCTCCTATCTCCGAAGTCCCCATGTTCCTGATGCCGATGGTCTCGACGACCTCGCATCCGAGGGATTCCGCCAATTCCCTGCTGTCCACCCTCATGCCGTTCTTCTCGGCGATGTCGACCATGTTGAGGACGACGACCATGGGTATTCCCAGGTCGGCGACCTGCAGCAGGAGGTACAGAGCCCTCTCCATGTTGGATGCGTCGACGATGTTTATGGCGACGTCCGGCTTGCTCTCCTGTGTCCCTATGAGATAATCTCTGGAGACGATCTCCTCGGGGGAATAGGGGGAGAGCGAGTAGACTCCCGGCAGGTCCACGACGAGGATCCGGTCCTTCGACGTGTTCCTGATATATCCCTGCTTCCTTTCGACGGTGACCCCCGGCCAGTTACCGACGTGCTGTATGCTGCCGGTAAGCTTGTTGAAGACCGTGGTTTTTCCGCTGTTGGGGTTACCTATGAGTGCTGCCGTGATCATAGCGCAGCCTCTCCGGATTCCGTACGATCCGAGGCTGAAACGAGGTTTTCCAGCTCTATGACCGAAGCCTCGGTCTTCCTGACCGTAAGCCTGTACCCCCTTAGTTCTATCTCCACCGGATCGCCCAACGGGGCAATCCGTATCATTTTCACTTCTGCTCCCCTGGTCAGGCCCAGGTCGAGGACGCGTTTTCTGAGCTGTCCAGACCCTGATACCGTGACCACGGTGGCGGTGTCCCCGCACTTCATATCTTCCAACTTCATTCAAACCACCGGGAATTTGGCCCAAAACCGAGCCTTCCCTGAAGGAAAGTCCGGACCTGGGAACTTTCTTTTTTCCCTGGAGCCGGTTGTTGGGGCCGGTTCCTCTGAGTCCGATATGCGATTACTCATTGGTACCAGCATGGCGATGTTATATTTAGCCATTCCTAATCTTAAAATTTCAATTTAGGATAGATTAAAAATTATCTCCGTCGGGATATCTCACATAATATGCGCGATATAGTGAATCAGATGAATGGAAGACGGTCGAGGGTCTCCAGATAATATGTGGGTCCGCAGTCGGGCCCTATCGCCCCTCCTCTGTCGATGAAGGCGGTGTCCACCCCCGCCTGCCGCCCCATCTCTATGTCCTTGGGGTTGGAGCTCACCACGAGGGTGTTCGTCCTTTCGGACCCCATCTCCCTCAGGCAGAGGTCCAGGCAATAGGGGTGGGGCCTCCGCAAGGCCATCCTCTCGGCCCCGACCACGGAACTGAACATCTTCCCAAGACCGAACTCCCCCAGGATCTGGTGGATATGCTGTTCGTAGGAGTCGGACACGATCCCAAGTCTGCAGCCTATCCCGTGGAGCATCGCTATGCAGCGGCCCGCATCGGCGTAGATGGTCGTGCCGGCGATGACGTTCCTGTCGTACGTGGACATGAGCATGGTCACGAAGTCCCTGTACATGCACGTGCAGCCGCGGTGGTATTTGCTGAAGAGGACATCCAACGGCATACCGTAGTACTCCTTCTCCTTGGATACGTCGAAGGGCATGTCGAAATGCTGGAACGCCGTCGTGTACGCTATGCGGTATCCGTTCGTAAGGTCGGCAACGGTGCTCCCGAAATCGAAGATATAGTTCTGATAGACCATCTGCGCCGCCCTTTCAAAATCCCCGTTACAGGGTTTGTGCAGTCGATAAGGGCATGTCGTTTATTGCTCTTTCGAGGGATTGGATGATGTTGGATGTACACGCGGTGATAGTTATAAAAAAGGTGATTGGCTAACTGTCATCATGCAGACCGATATCGAGATCGCCGAGAGCGCAAAGGTTCGCAACATCACAGAGATCGCTGCCCAGATCGGACTTTCGTCCGAAGACCTCGAGCAGTACGGCAAGTACATCGCCAAGGTCCCCCTGGACGTCCTGAACAAGAAAGGGACGAAGAAAGGGAAACTGGTCCTCGTGACCGCGGTGACACCTACCCCCGCCGGAGAGGGGAAGACCGTCACCACCATCAGCCTCATCCAGGGACTGGCGAAGATCGGGAAGAAAGTCGTGGGAGCCCTCAGGGAGCCCTCCATGGGACCCACCTTCGGAGTGAAGGGAGGGGCTACCGGGGGAGGCATGTCCCAGGTGTATCCCATGTGGAAGATCGATCTCGAATTCACCGGAGACATCCATGCGGTATCGGCCGCCCACAACCTCCTGTCCGCGGTCCTGGAGAACAACCTCGTCAGGGACAACCCCCTGAACATCGACCCCTCCCGCATAGTGTGGAAGAAGACCATGGACATGAACGCCCGCGAGCTCAGGCACATCGTCGTGGGTCTCGGAGACTCCAAACTCAACGGCGGAGTGACCCACGAGAGCGGGTTCCTCATCACCTCCGCTTCCGAGATATCCGCCATCCTGGCACTTTCCACCGACTATGCCGATCTCAGGAAGAGGCTCGAGAGCATCGTCGTCGCCTACACCTACGACAAGAAGCCTGTGACCGCAGGACAGCTCGGATGCGTCGGATCCATGATGGTCATACTCAGGGACGCCCTCATGCCCAACCTGGTCCAGACCCTCGAGGGACAGCCCGTCTTCATCCACGGGTTCCCGTTCGCCAACATCGCGCACGGCAACAACAGCGTCATCGCCACCAAGGCCGCCATGGCCTTCGGGGATTATGCGGTCACCGAAGCGGGTTTCGCGGCCGACCTCGGAGGGGAGAAGTTCATGGATATCGTGTGCAGGCAGTCCGGCATCAGGCCGAGTGCGGTCGTCGTTGTCGCATCCATCCGCGCCCTCATGATGCACGGAGGCGCCGACCTCAAGAACCCCGAGTCGTTCACCGCCGACGCACTGGCCAAAGGGATGGCCAACCTCGACAAGCACGTAGAGAACATGAAAGGCTACGGTATGCCCGTGGTCGTCTCCATCAACCACTTCTACACCGACGATCCCGAGCACATAGCCATGGTCCGCTCCCATTGCAAGGACATCGGTGCGGAGTGCGTCATGTCCGACGGATTCCTCAAGGGAGGGGAAGGTGCCGTGGAGCTCGCACAGAAGGTCGTCGAGGTCCTCGAGGGTCCCAAGCCCGAGCTCCAGTTCTGCTACGAGGACGGTCTCTCCGTCAAGCAGAAGATCGAGTCCGTAGCCACCAAGATCTACGGTGCGGACGGTGTGGACTACAGCCCTGCGGCCGAGAAGACCATCGCCCAGCTCGTCGACCAGGGATACGGAGGACTTCCCGTATGCATAGCGAAGACCCAGTACTCCCTTTCCGACAATGCGGAGCTCAAAGGCGCACCCAAGGGATGGAGGCTCAACGTCAGGGAGGTCAACCTCTCTGCCGGTGCGGGATTCATCGTCCCCGTCTGCGGAAGCATCATGCTGATGCCCGGTCTCGCCAAGGAGCCGGCCGCCCTCAAGATCGAGCTTACCGACGACGGTAAGATCGTAGGCCTCAAGTGAGAAACCCTTCCACGGATGGGCGGGAGACCCCCGTCCATCCACATACCCAGTATGTAAAAAACCTATCAGAATGCGGGTGCGGCCCTGTTCTTGTCATCCGCCATGTCGTACCAGCGTCCGGCCTCTTCGTGGTCCATGTCCACCCCGTCGCCCGTCTCGTACATGTCGCCCAGAAGGATCTGCGCACCTTTGTGGCCGTTTATGGCCGCCGAGGAGAGCCACCTCACGCTCTGCTTCTGATCCTTCTCCACCCCTGCACCGCTCTTGTACAGCTGACCCAGTATGAACATGGCCTCGATGTTTCCGTTCTTGGCGGACTGCGACATCAGGTCGAAGGTCTTGGAGAGGTCCCTTCCGACACCGTTGCCGTCCAGATACAGAAGACCCAGAGCATACTGCGCACGCGGGTCCCCGTTCTCCGCGGGCTTCTCGAACAGCTCCGCGGCCTTGGCCGGGTTCTGCTCGGTGCCGTATCCGCGGACGTAGATCTTGCCCAGGAAGTACATGGCGTTCAGGTTCCCCTGTTCGCTCGCGTTCTCCAGCCAGTTCCTGGCCAGACGGAAGTCGCGGGGGACGCCCTGACCTCTGGCATAGATGAGACCCAGATAGAACTCCGCCTCGTCGTTCCCCTTCGAGGCGTACGAGGACAGAATGGCCATGGCCGCCCCGTAGTTGTTCTCGTCTCTGGTGCGGATGACGAATTTCGCCCATTCGAGCGTATCCATACACCCATCAGGCCCTTTGCTCATCCATCATACTAACCCAGAATGAATATAAATCGGTTCTGGGGGAGCCGCATACAAATCCTTACGCGTGCGTTATAGAAACATAAAATAAAATATTGAATGGGGCGTAGAGTTGGAAAATGACCGCCGATACCGATATTGTAGCTGAAAGACCCGCCGCCAAGATACGCGGCCTTATGAACGTGTCCGGGACCCAGGATCTGAAGAAGGCCTGTGCCGCAGCCGAAGGGCTCGCCGGGGACGATGCGGAATCCGCATACCTTCTGGGTCTCTTCAAGTATGTCGGGAAGGGCACACAGCAGGACAGGAAGGCGGCATCCGAGGAATTCGCCATAGCCGCCGGAATGGGGTCCCAGGAGGCATCCATCGTGGCCGAGGAGATCGGGCGTAACCCGGAGGATGTCCAGGAGCGTCTCATGGACCTCCGCTTCAGGGCGGAGTGCAGGGATCTCGCGGCGTGCAGGGAGATATTCCCCCTTTACGACACCGGGAAGGACGGGAACGGATGCAAAGGTCCCGCCAAGAAGAACCATGCCGAGGCCATAAGGCTCTACATGCCCTGTGCGGATTCCGGGGATGCGGATGCCCAGAACACAATCGGGTACATGTACCTCATGGGGAAGGGGGTCGCCAAGGACAGGGGCCTGGCCCTCAGGCTTCTGGAGAGTGCGTGGGAGAACGGATGCGCCCAGGCCGCATACCGTATCGCCTACATGTACGACAGCGGTCAGGATTTCGAGGACCCGGACCTCGATAAGGCGTACGAGTGGTATGTCAAGGCATCCGACATGGGCTATGCTGATGCGGAGTACGCCCTCGCAGGGATAATGTTCATGCAGGACGGCCCCTACCGCAACGTGGCCCGCGGGGTCAAACTCCTGATAAAGGCCGCCGACCAGGGGCAGCACGAGGCCCAGCAGGAGGCCGGTATGATGTATGCATACGGCAGCAACGGCGTCAAGAGGGACCAGGAGAAGGCCGTGAAGTATCTCGAGGCCGCCTGCGAGGGAGGGGTCCAGCAGGCCATGACCAACTATGCCAACATGTGTTTCGAGGGACAGGCGGTGCCCCGTGACATGGCGAAGGCCGCGAAATGGTTTACCAAGGCCGCCGAGAACTATGACGGGATGGCGCAGTACGCCCTCGGATGCATGTACGGCAACGGGTATTACTTCGACCAGGACGACAGCGAGGCCGCGAAATGGTTCCAGGAGGCCGCCGAGGGCGGGGAGCCCAATTCCCAGTATGCCCTCGGATGCTTCTATTACGAAGGCAGGGGGATAGAGAAGGACGAGAAGAAGGCCGCCGCCTGGTTCCAGGAGGCCGCCGACCAGGGCCACCTCGGGGCCATGTCATTCCTCGGTATGTTCAAGATCACCGGCAAGGATGTCGAGCAGGACATAGAAGGAGGGCTGGAACTCCTCAACGTCGCGGCCAAGAACGGGTACTGCGAGGCCCAGTTCTACCTCGGTAAGCTGTATGCGGACGGCGAGTACGTGAAACAGGACCTCGCCTACGCCAAGAAGATGCTGTCGTTGGCCGCCAGACAGGGGGATCCCGATGCCGAGGTCATGCTCCAGCAGCTGAAGAAAATGAAAAGACGCTGACGGGTGCGGTCGATATCGGACGGGGGCTTTGAAGATGGATGCGAAGATACAGAAGGCGGCCAAGGAGGGCAACATCTACGCCATGCTGGCCATTGCCTACATGTATCAGAAGGGCAAGGATACGGACCTCAGCCCCGCAGACGCCGTCATCTGGTACGAGAGGTCGGCCGCCGCCGGATGTTCCCGTGCGAAATGGGAGCTGGCCAAGATGTACAGGTTCTCCGAGGTGCCCGATCCCGGGCGTCAGAAGTACATCTACTGGCTGCAGGCCGCTGCGGATGCAGGCATACCGGAGGCCAGGAGGGAACTGTCTGCCAGGTACTTCTACGGCAGCCTTCTGCCGAAAGACGAGGAGAAGTCCATGTACTGGATAAGGCTGGCCGCCGAGGGCAACGACCCGCTTTCCGAATTCAGATACGCCTATGCCCTGGAGATCGGTTACGCCGGACAGCATGACCCAGATACGGCGGCCAAGATGTACGAGAAGTTCAACACCTCGGGGGATGCGGAGCTTTTCTTCAAGATCGGACAGAACTTCGAGTTCGGTCTCGAAGGGTGCAGGGCCGACATCAAGAGGGCCTGCAACTACTACCGTATGGGTGCGAGGATGGGTCACGACAAGAGTTATTTCAGCCTAACGAGGGCGGTGGCGACCATCGAAGGCCGTCAGAGGCAGGACTCCTTCATGGAAAGGAGGAATCTCCTCCTGCAGACCCCTTCCGCACTGGAGGAGGAGAAGCGCGACGGGACCCTCGCCGAGGCGGACGACCTTATGGAAGAGGGACTTTTCGAAGAGGCCATCGACAGATACCAGGAGTCGGCCGACCTCGGGAACACCGATGCCATGTTCATGCTCGCGATGCTCTACCATGACGGAAGCATAGTCAGGAGGAACGACCATCTGGCCTTCGAGTATCTGACCAAGGCGTCCCTCAGCGGGTCCTGCGATGCGCAGCTCTTCCTGGGCAGGAGTTACGAGTCGGGGCGCGGAAAGAACAAGAACATAGAGGAGGCGATCAAGTACTTCGCCATGTCCGCCGCTGGAGGTAACATGGTCGGATACTATTATCTCAGCAAGTACATGCCGCGTCCAGAGCTCTACGTGAGGAGCACCCAGAGGATAGTGAGGTGAATGGGACTCAGGGAAGTCATGGATAAGGCCTCCGGAGGCGATCCGCGCGCACAGAACGCTCTGGGATATTATTATTACAAAGGTGACGGAGGGGTCGACAGGGATGTCGACAGGGCCTTCATATGGTTCAATATGGCCGCCGATGCAGGGGACCCGGAGGGCGAATGCAACGCCGCCTACATGTACGTCCATGCCGAGGGCACCAATGCCAATCTGGAGGAGGCCATCCGTCTCTACACGGATTCAGCAGAGAAGGGATACGTGCAGTCGATGTTCAATCTGGCACATATGTATTCGGACGGTCTCGGGGTCGAGCAGGACTGGTCCAAGGCCATAGATTGGTACACCAAGGCGATGGATGGGGGTTCCGCCCTCGCCTGTTACCGCCTGGGCGTCATCTACGAGGAGGGCCGCGGCGTGGAACCGGATCCGCCGAAGGCCGCATCCCTGTATAGGAAATGCACCGAGACGGGTTACAGCAAGGCCCTTGTGCGTCTGGGCGTCATGACGTTGGAAGGCCGCGGTGTGAAGAAGGATCCTGCGGCCGCATCCAAGCTCTTTCTCAAGGCCTCCGAGGATTCCAATGCGGACGCCTACCTGTGGCTCGGGAAGATGTCCCTTTCCGGAGAAGGCATGGTGAAGAGCGTCAACAATGCTCGTAAATGGCTCACCAAGGCCTCCGTCAGGGGGAGTGAGGAGGCCAAGGACCTCCTCGGGATGCTTCCCCCGAGATGATCAGACTTCCAGGCCCATGACGTTCATGCCGTTCTCGTCTCTGCAGAGGCGCATGAATCCGGCCCTTTCGTATTCGCATACCCGTCCGTCATCGCATCTGGCCGTGACGGAGCACGATCCGACGGTCTTTCCGCACTCGCAGAAAAGCTGGGCGGCGCTTCTTATCAGGGCCTCCTCCAATTCTGCGGGGCCTTCCGCACCTATGCGATGTATGGTGTAGGCCGGATGGTCGAAGGTGCATCCGTCGGCGGCCAGGATCGTGAAGTAGCCTACGACGCGGTCGGACTCCGAATCCACGGCGAGATATGTGCGGGAGAGGTTTTCCAACTTCCCCTCCATGGCCTCCCCCGCCAGGAACCTCTGTCCTTCGGGGTCGCTGCATCCGTCGTAGGTGGATATCAGGCGTTCGGCCCTGCTGTCCTCGGTCATGGCATCCCGGAGCCTTACTATCACGCCGCTCATCTGCAGGCCCCCTCGAGATATCTTCTTCCCTCGGCCAATAGCATGAATACACTCTCGTCGTTCTTCGCAAGGTGTCCGGTACGTCCTTCGCAGGCCCTGTATCCGTTCTCTATTCTGTTTCTGTTTTTCCTTCCACATCTCATACCTATCCCTTGACGGAACCATTGGCGTGTATGGTTTTTGAAACTGAATATTGCAGTTAACCGGGTGCGATCCATGATTTCCGATGGAATGGATAATAAAGGTCACCAATCAGGTATATAGGACTTTGACGTTCGCAAATCAACAGAGGCCCCATCATGAGGATGAACAACTACCAGGCGGAAGCTATAATGCGTGAGCTCTCCACCATAAAGGAGAAGAGCGAGTTCTACAGGAAGAAGTTCGCGGACATCGATCTTTCCAAGATACGCACGCAGGAGGATTTCGAGACCCTGCCGTTCACCGACAAGGGGGACCTCCGCGAGGCCTACCCTCTCGGTCTGGCGGCCGTTCCGGAGAAGGATATCGTCAGGATACACTCCTCATC
>ULJH01016494.1_pt1 | contig 31679 bp, 36 predicted proteins | sample 1950781 | NCBI WGS metagenome assembly ULJH01 (sample SAMEA4835462, study PRJEB28245) | human gut metagenome | biome: gut microbiome; material: fecal sample | place: Denmark | collected 2008 | reverse complement strand
CACGACTATGTGTCCGGTTCGCTACCGGATAGAGTGTTGGTGGCAGAATCCCACTCGAATTAAAAAAATGCCGTAAATGGAATTGCACATTGTGACGTAGCTTAGATGGCCAGAGCAGATTTTGGAACGTGGGTTCAATTCCCACCGTCACAATTCGGTCAAATTATGTTGTCTGTTTGCAGATGACCTATGTTTTGACTGTAAGGGATTTACACAACGACAATTCCGGAAAAAGCCGTTGTAATCCCCAAAATGCTTGCCTATTGTTCTGCAATATTTTAGTGCGGAGTATACCATGGGAATAGGCTTGCATTGTGCAGATATAAGCCTAATTGGTAAGGCAGTGGTCCTGAAAACCACAAGTAGCCGGAAACGGTGTTTCGGTTCAAGTCCGAATATCTGCGTTTATCTTTATCTCCACTTAGTATGGCACTACTGCAATAGTTCAGGTCGATGGGAGATGTATGGATAGTAGTTGTATTATCGGGAACAGAAAACTCTTTGCAAAGTAGAATTTGCAGATTTGAAATGCATTGGCATGGTTTTGTCTGACGGAGTTCGACTCTCCGTGCAACTATTTCCAAGCTGAAACGTAAGCCACATATGTTTAGCGAAAACCAAGCCTATGAAGTAGAGAACAGACAAGACTGTGAGATTGTGTGGATAGTCAGTGACAAGTAGGCGGTGCACATTTGGTTATGGCAAGCGCAAGCCATAAAAGGTTTTACTGTGCAATTCCCATACATAGCTTCAGTGGCAGAGCGGCATCCGCATAGGATGTGTGTCGGCGGTTCGATTCCGTCTGCATGGGTTAAGGAGGATATGTCTATGAATGGAATGAAACGAATGGATAAAGAAAAATTCATAGAAGCATATAACGGTTTTGTTTTTGGTGGATTAAGTCTTGAGCAAGCTGCAAAAGTAGCCGGAAGGTCTGTACCGACTATTCGGAAATATTTTTCTATGGTTCTGACAGGACAGTCATTACCGAAAGATTTGTTTATTGAGGATTGAGTATGTGCGGCAGAAAGTTGGTGGAGTAATGAATGATTGTTCAAAATGCAAATTCGGCGAAGAAGATTATATTTTCGATGAAGAAATAGGAGAAGAATATCCCATTTATACTTGTAGCAAGGGAAATGAAACGGACTTAGACTATGAGTGTAAGGATTTTAAGGAATACAAGACAAGAAAACCAAAAGAAAAAGACACAAAGTGCGACAAATGCGAATATCTATAAACTTGCATCAAGAGTGGCGAGTACATTGATTGCACAACTAGTTATGACACAAGAACGCATTATATATGTTGTATGACGTGGTGTATTAAGAAAAATAAGAAGAAAATTGATGGATAAAAAGCGAGGTGGATTAAATGAACAAAATGAAATTCGGAATGAAGGTTGCTTATCAGTTAGTAAAAGAAGAAATGGAAAAAATTCTTTCAGAACTTGCAAGGAAAGGAATTGAAAGGCCGAAAGGTTTTAGCGTATTGGAACAATTTGTGGAAGATAGGCTTTCAGAGTGTGAGAAATGATTTAGGAAGCGAGATTATAAAAATAACTGAAATGAATAACTGCATTGAAGAAATGCGTAAGTGTTATAACTTTAATGATGATAAGATTGAAATAAGGCTTGGGGATATGATAAGTGGACTTAACAAATATGTAACTGTCTGTACAAGAGATGAAAATGGAACACAGATTGAAATGACAAGACATGCAGACGAATTAGAATAAACAAAATCACCGGCTAACAAACGGAGTTAGTAACTAACCTAAAACAGAAGAAAGGACGAACGATTATGATAGAAATTAGTAAAAATCCAAACGGAGACACAAGAACAGCACCTAAAGGTATTACTTTTGAAAAATTCCAAGAAGCTAACGATATGCATATAGATGACGTTGGAAGCGTTATGTACGAATTATCAAGAATGGTAGATTTAGCAGGAGAACATCACGATTGCACAAAGAAATCTCAAGAAAGAATGTTTTATCGTGATTTTGTTAATACACAGGAAAACGGAGACGATTTTACCAAAGGCGAATGGTATCAACTTCACATAAAAGCAGAAAGACACCATTTACTTTCACATTGTCCGGATGATGTAAATCTGATAGATGTATTGGAAATGGTTGCTGATTGTACTTGCGCAGGATTGACAAGAAGTGGAGAAGTTAGAGATTTAGAAATAAATGCAGAAATACTTGAAAAAGCTGTGAACAATACAGCACAGTTAATCAAGTCAATGGTTAAAGTAACAGAGTAATATATTACCGCCATATAAGTGACTTATGGCGCTACCCTAAAAAAAATTATAGGCAGAATCCTATAAGGCACTTCTGCCACAAGCGGAGGTGCTTTTCTTTTGGCAAGTCAGAGCCTTATATCGGCAGTAAATAGCTACGACAAGTACATAGAGCAACATGGGATTGATGAACAAGTCATTGATGCTTACATAGAAGCCTGTAGAGTGGCAATTAACGGTGAAAAGGATATTCAGTATGGGTTGCAACTTACAGAGCGTTCTAAGGGTATCGTAGAGCGTTTCTGCATAAATAGGACAGGCGGTAGAATACTTGACCTTGAAAGATACAGCCAACAGCACGAAGAAAAATACAGTCTTGTTGAGGACTATTACAAAATTCTTTTGATTGAAACACATCACAGATTTGAAAGTTTCATGCTTTTCATGGAGAAAAACAGGCCTATAGAAGAGAGATTCTACCAGCCGAGAATAAATCCATTACGGCAAGTAGCACAACTCATTCAGGATTTGTATGATGATGTGCTGGACGAAGGAATGGTGTTTAGCCCAGGAAGAATTGGTAAAACGGCTATCGTTAAAATGGGTAATTTGTGGTTTGGTTCTAACAGACCAGAGCGGTCTAATCTGTATTCGGCATATTCAGACAAAATTACTGGTGGTTACTATGACGGTATTATAGAAATGATTACAGACCCAACATACACGTATGCTGAAATATATCCGAATATAGCCGAAAAAAGGCTTATTACTGACGGAAAAGATTTAACAGTAGACCTTATCCGAAAAAAAACATACCCAACATTTACCATGCGAAGTATTTACGGAACATTGAACGGTGCCTGTGACTGTGACGGACTTGGAGTTTATGATGACTTATTTAGCGGTATTGATGAAGCATTGAGCGAGGACAGGCAAAATACCGTATGGGGAAAATTCGATAACAACTTTATGCCAAGAATTAAGCCGGGAAAAGCTAAATTGTTGGGAATTGGAACACGTTGGGCGAAAAAAGACGTACAAGGAAGACGGTTAGACCTTTTACAGAATGACCCAGAATATAAAGGAATACGGCACAGAGAGGTTATTATTCCGGCACTGAATGAAAACGGAGAAAGCAATTTTGATTATCCGTATCATTTGGGATATACAACTATTGATTACAAGAGACGTATGGCATCTTTTGAGAACAATGACGATATGGCATCGTGGTTTGCACAGTATCAACAGGAGCCTATTGAAAGAAAAGGTCAGATGTTCAATGTCGATATGATGAATTTCTTTAATCCGGCAGAACTTGAAGGAATAAGGCCTGATAGGATATTTGCAGCTAATGACCCTGCTTATGGTGGCGGTGACTTTGTATCAATGCCTATCTGCTATGAGATTGACGGAGAGCATTATATTCCTGATGTTGTCTACAATGATGGTGATAAGGATATTACAATACCAGAAGTTACTTCACGAATGGAAAGACATTTAGATAAATTTAATAATAAGACAGCAGAAGTCCATTTTGAGGAAACCAAGACTACATCTGCATACCGTACAGAATGTGAGAAGATATGGGAGAAAGACGGATACCCTATCAACACAAGCCATGACCCGGCAGACAATCAGACTGCAAAAATGGATAGAATCAAAAATCATGCTCCAGACATACGAAAACTTTATTTCGTGGACATGAAATATCAAACAAAAGAGTACAGAAAGTATTTCCAAAATATTTTATCTGCTACTTTTGAAGGAAAAATGAAGCATGATGACGGGATAGATTCTACGGCACAATTATGTGACATGATTTACGGAAATAAAAAAATGGCAAGAGCAGAAGCAATCAGCAATCCTTTTTCAATGGGTAGGAGGTATTAGATGACAACAAAAGAATATTTAGGGCAGATAAGCCGCCTTAATCGGATGATAAATAATAAACTCACGGAAATCGCACAGCTCAAAGATATGGCAGCAAGTATATCTGCTCCTCAAAACGGTGAAAGGGTACAGACTACACCGAATTTTGACAAAATAGGAACAAAATATGCCAAAATTGATGAAATGGAACGGAAAATAGATGGCATGGTGGACGAACTTGTCGATAAAAAAGAGAAAATCATACAGCAGATAGACAGCATGGAAGATGAAAACACATACAATATTCTGTTCGCAAGGTACATCGAAAAGAAAACTTTTGAAGTGATCGCAACAGAAATGAAATATTCATGGAGACAGGTTGTCAGACTTCACGGAACTGCATTGAAACAGTTTGAAAAGAAATACGGAGAAGTCTATTTGAATCAATGATGTCATTGAATGTCATATAAAAAAAATGTTAATGTTAAACTGACGAAAAAATCCAATATTTTTTCACTCCTCCTCAAATGTAAATAGCCGGAGATACCGTCTGCGTAATGTAGGCGGTATTTTTGTGCGTAGAAAAGAGGTAAGCATGATTTCTGACAATAAAATCCGAGTGTACTGTCCGGAATTCGGACGGCTTGTCGGTAAATGCGATTCTAAATCGCACATAGATAAGACTTACAAATGCAAAAAATGTAATCGTATGATTGTGTATCATACAGATACAGGAAAACAGGAAATAAAAGATGTTCCCAAAAGAACATGTAGCAGTGGAATGATATTTATTTAAGGTGGTATAAAATGAACAAAATGTTGTTTCAAGACCTTGTAAAAGGCTGTTATGGTAGAAAAATTGCATATACTGATGTTGAAACCATAACTGATGAAAACATTGTTAAGGTTATTGGAAACTGCATTGGAGCATTTTACTATAACAAAACCGTAATCGAATATCTTTGGAACTATTACAAAGGCGATCAGCCTGTTTTATACCGTACAAAAGTGTCCAATGAGGACATATGCAATTCCATAGTAGAAAACCATTCCTACGAAATCGTGCAATTCAAAGTCGGACAGACTTATGGTGAGCCTATTCAGTTTGTTAGTCGAAAAGAGGATGATGCAACAAATAAGGCTGTAGATACTCTTAATGATTATATGGAAAATGCAAACAAACAGGAAAAAGATATTAAGGCTGGCGAATGGCAATCAGCAACCGGAACATCTTTTAAAGCTGCTCAATTTTCCAATGGTGATATTCCGTTCAGAATTGTAGCACCTACACCAATGAATACATTTGTCATTTATAATCGTGGAACGGAAGAACCTATTCTTTCCGTGCAAGAATTAAAAGACGAAAACGGGAAATCATACAAACAGTGCTACACAGATACACATGAATGCAAAATTGTTAATAGCCAAGTAGTTGATTGGAAATTACATGCATTTGGTGGAAATCCCATTGTTGAGTTTCCAAACAATCATGAACGGCTTTCAGATATTGAAATTGTTATAAGCATGTTAGATGCCATTAACAATATGCAGTCCAACAGAATGGACGGTATAGAGCAGTTTGTTCAATCATGGATCAAATTTGTAAACTGCGATATTGACGAAGAACAGTTTGAAAAAATGAAAATGAGCCATGCACTGGTTGTTAAGTCCATAAATAAAGACAACAAATCAGATGTTGATGTCATGGACAGAGAACTTAACCAGACACAGGCACAAGTCGCAAAGGAAGATGTATGGGACAATGCACTTTCTATTTTGGCAATTCCTAACAAGCAAGGAAACACTGGCGGAGATACTCAAGGTGCCGTAGAACTTCGTAACGGTTGGGATTTTTCAAAAACAAGGGCAAAATTAAAAGACCCTATTGTAAAGTCTTGCGAAAAAAGACTTGCGAAGGTTGTTCTCAATATTATTCGCATCAAAGATCATGATTTAGGAATTTCTGTAAGAGATTTTGATGTGCAGATCAATCACAGTCCACAGGACAATATGTATACGAAAGCACAGACATTACAACTTCTTCTGCAAAGTGGCATACATCCTTTGATTGCTGTCCGCACGGTTGGATTGTGGGGAGATTCAGAAAAGACTTACTTACAATCAAAGCCATATTTCAGTAACCTTTATAAGACAATTGAGGATGTAGAAGAACAAGAAAAGAAAGCACAAGAAATTGTGAATAACATGAATCAACAGCAAAATAAGGCGGCTACTGCATAAGCGGTAGTTGCTATTATTTTATAAAAAATTCGCAATGCCGTGAGCGTATAAATCGGCAATGTCACTCGGTGTCGTTGCACCGTAAAAAAACGTAGGACATAACGGAGGTAATTTATGAAGAGAGAAGATTTAGCTGCAATGGGATTAACTGATGAACAGATTGAAAAGGTTATTGCCGAAAACGGCAAAGATGTTCAGACAGCAAATGCCAAGGCAACCAAAAACAATGCTGAACTGGAACGGTTACATGGCATTGAAAAAGAGTTTAATGCCATGAAAGACCAAAATCTTTCCGAACAGGAAAAGGCAGCGAAGCAGTTAGAGGAAGCAAATAAGCGTATCGCAGAGTTGGAAAAAGCACAGACTTTAGCAACTCAGCGTACAAGTGCGGCTGACAAATTCAAAATCACATCAGAACAGGCGGCACAGGTTGTAAAAGATGACGGCAGTTTTGATTTTGATGTTCTCGGAAAAATTATCTCTGATAAAGAGACTGCTGCGGCACAGGCTAAAGAGCAGGAAATCGCAAACGGAACCACAAATCCGGGCGGTGGAAGTGCTGGCGGTGGAAAGAATGACACAAAAACAGAAGCCGAAAAAGCGGCTGAAAAAATTGGCAAGACTTTAGCCGGAACAAACAAAGAAGCCGAAGCTGTAGTTAGCCAGTACTTATAAGGAGGTACACAAAATGAAATTCTCTGAAACAAGTGTAACTACCCAGTTAGAAATTCTTAAGAGAAAGCTGGGCGGTGAATTATTTGTTCCTATTAAACTGGATGCAAGTGCTTTCACTAATGGTGTGTGCAAGGCTGGTAATCCTATTAGTGCGACAGGAAAGAAAGTAAATGGCGGAAGCACCGATGATGCAGCAGTAGGTATTTTGCTTAACGATGTTTACGATAGCAACCCCAACGGAACTATCATTAAGGCTTTTGCCTGTGTAAATGAAGCAAATGCTAACGCAAATGCAGGTATTACCATTGCCGATGGTGTAAAGACAGGATTATCACTGATTGTATTTGAATAACTGAAACCGACTACAGACAGATGTAGCCGCTGACCGCTGAAAGATAGCGGTAGAAAGTGAGGAAATAATGAACATTAGAGATGCCTACAATGCGAAAGCAATCGCACTTGTGCATACAGAAGTTGCAAGTAATAAAATTGCATATCTTGGTTCCGGCTTATTCCCCGCCAAGAAGAAGATGGGACTTGACTTAAAGTGGATTAAAACTTCCAAGGGACTTCCTGTTACCCTGAAAGCATCTAATTTTGATGCAGTTTCCACTATCAGAAGCCGTGAAGGATTCAAGATGCAAGAGACAGAAATGGCATTCTTCCGTGAATCTATGATTATCAAAGAACAGGACGAACAGGAAATCATGCGTATTAAGGACAGCACAGACCCTTACGCAGCAGAAGTATTAAGCAGAATTTTTGATGATGCAAATACTCTTGTGGAAGGTGCTGATGTAGTTCCTGAACGTATGATTATGCAGCTTTTGGCTCCTACAGAAGATGGTTCTCCTAAGATTTCCATTCAGGCTGATGGTGTTACTTATGCTTACAACTACGACCCTAACGGCACTTACAAGCAGAACAACTATGCGGCATTGTCCGAGACCACAGACCAGTGGAACGATACTGAAAACTCCGATCCACTGGACGATGTAAATGTTGCTCTTGATTCTGTGGAAGCTGTTACAGGCGAGAGACCTACCATTATGATTGTCTCTCGTAAGACAATGGACTACCTTAAGCAGAACAAGAAAATCAAGTCTGCAATCTTAGCACAGAATGTTACAGCTAACGTTCTGATGACTGATGCAAGAGTTAAGGAAATTTTCTCTAACGAACTGGGTATCAGCATTATTGTTTACTCTAAGCAGTACAAGAATGAATCCGGTGTAGCAACCAAGTTTTATCCTGATGGATATGCGACATTGATTCCTTCCGGTTCACTTGGAAATACTTGGTACGGAACTACTCCTGAAGAGCGCACTTTGATGGGCAAGCCTACCGCAGATGTTTCTATTGTGAACACTGGTGTTGCTGTTGCGGTTTCTGTTTCTGAAGACCCTGTACAGACTAAGACAACCGTGTCTGAAATCGTACTTCCTTCCTACGAGAGAATGGATAGCACCTATGTAATTAAGTGCTACTAATCGGAGGTGTGCTGATGAAATTTGATTACAAAGTCAAATACAAAGGCAAATGGTATCTTCCGGGAGAAGAAATCCCGGAGGACAACGAACCGGAAGTAAAAGAGGAAGTAGTGTTAACTAATGATTACACAAAGACGGAAATCAACCGTATGTCTACGGCAGACTTGCAGAAGTTAGCCGCAGAACACGGTGTCTCAGGTGCGGAAGAAATCAGAGGTGCGGAACTGAAAAAGATTTTGATTGAAAAGTTTGGATTGTAGAGGTAAACCATGGCAGATTACACAACTTTGGAGCAAGTAAAAATCAGATTGAAACAATTTCATATTGACGATGAAACCTCTGAGGTTGTGTTTGACAGCCCAAAAGATAATCCTCTGATCGAGCAACTTATCAGTCAAGCGAAAGCTGACATTGTGGCAAAGAGAATGTACCCGGACAGTTACACGGATGAAAAAATTGCAGAGGACTTGAAACGGTTTGAAAGCGTAATTGTGAACGTGGTTGTGTATGACCATTCGCAATCTGGAGAAGACTTCATGGCAAACTACTCTGAAAACGGTGTGTCGAGAACATGGAGAGACCGTGAAAGCCTGTTTGTAGGTGTATTCCCATTTGCCAAAGTGCTGTAAAAGAAGATTGTGCGTGATGATTTTGTTGACATTAACAAAATCGTTGCAGGCGGCACACTTTAAGGGTGGTGGGCGGTGTGCCAACAATAAGTAACAGGAGATATGAAATGAAAGATTTTTTATTACAGACGTACACGATTGTTTTGCCTATTTTATTAGGCTACATCGTCTGGCTCCTAAAGCAGCAAAAGAAAGATAGGGATGCGAACAGCAAGGGAACAATGCTTCTTTTGCGTGTGCAACTTATTGAGTATCACGATAAGTACATGAAGTTGGGAGAAATTCCAAGCTATGCGTATGAGAATTTTGTAGAGATGTATAATGCTTATCATGCGCTTGGTGGAAATGGAATGGCTACCAAAATGTACGAGGAAATCAAAGAAATCAGATTGAAGAATGGAGGTAAAGAATAATGGATTTTTCACAGGTAGGAACTTGCGTAGCAATCGTGGTTATCTGCTATCTGGCCGGTATTGGAGCGAAGCTGATTCCAGTTATTAAGGATAACTACATCCCGGTTGTAGTCGGCATCGTCGGCGGCATTCTCGGAGTAGTAGGAATGTATGTTATTCCGGATTTCCCGGCAAATGATGTGCTGAATGCGATTGCGGTAGGCATTGTTTCCGGTTTGGCAAGCACTGGTGTAAATCAGATTTACAAGCAGGTGAAGAAAGATGCTTGACATTAACAAGCAGGACATGAAGTACTCACGGCAGGGAGAAAAAGTCACGATTTATAACCGTGACAAAAACGGTAACATTATTTACGATGAAGTGGCAGGTGAAAAAATTCCGTCAATCAAAGGAACGATTACGGAATTTTTAGAACCCGTCCTTTTTTCTGCCAACATCAGCAATAAGCTGTCGGAAGTACTGGTAAAGGAATTTGGTATTGATGATTCCAGTTCGTATTGTCAGATTGTGACCGACAAAGGCTATTTGCCGATTAAGGCAGGGGATGTTATCTGGAAGAAGTCGGAAGTAGGTCATGACGATGACGGACTTGTGGACAGCAAGACTGCGGACTATGTTGTCAAAGGCGTTGCAGATGAAGGGCTGACAGCAGATTTATTTTTACTGCAAAAGACGGTGAAGTGATATGGGAAAGACAATCAACATTAACCTGTTTGACCCAAAGTCCATACAAGCGGCTGTAAAGGCTCTTAGAGACTATGAAAATAACTTAGAGTATAAATGCAGTCTACTGGCTGAAACACTGGCAGAAAAGGGCATAGAGATTGCTAGAGTGCAGATTGCTGACCTCGATGCTATATTTACATCGGAACTTTTGCAAAGCATTCATGCGGAATACGTTGGCTCCGTAAAGGGTGGCGGTGTTTGGGCGGTGGTTGCAGGTACAGACCATGCGGCTTTCGTGGAGTTTGGTACTGGTGTTGTCGGAAAGCAGTCACCATATCCATATCAACTACCGGAAGGTGTTGACTGGCAGTATGCAAGTGGTAAGACAATCAGACAACTTGCGGACGGAAGATATGGTTGGTTTTATCCTGCGGATGACGGTAAATGGTATTTTACAGAAGGCATGCCGTCAAGACCATTTATGTACCTGACTGCAATAGAACTTCGTGATATTGTATCACAGACAGCAAGGGTGGTGTTTGGTAGTGGATAATGAATATCAGTGGGTATCAGATTTCAAAGTCAAGATTGCATCGTACTTAAAAATGAAGATACCGCAGAGCCATCCTAAAGCTTATGTGACGGACAAAAGTAAGGATTTGTCAGACCCTACATTCCCTACGGTGTACTTTCATGCTATGCCGTTCACAGAGACAGGACAAGACCTTGAAGGACGGTCTGTTAATGGAATCACAGCATCGTACCAAGTGGATGTGATAACCAACGAAAGTCAAGAAGAAGCTGAAGCTATCATGTCTACGGTTGCCGGACTTTTCAAGCGTTTGCGATTTCAGATAAATTCCATGCCGGAGTTTAACAGCACTTCGCAGAAAACATACAGAAGCACTGCACGGTTCAGAAGAAGCGTAGGTGCTGATGATAAATTGTAACTATTAGAGCCATTCGGCTCTATTTTTTTATGCAAATTTAAGGAGGTATAAATTATGGCAGCAGCCGGAATTTCTACTTTAGGCATTACTTTCGGATATGGTACAGAGACAACCGCCGGAACAAAACCTACAAGTTTTAAGCAACTTACAAGAATCAATGCCATTGGCGGCATCAGCATTGAACCTGAACAGATTGATGCTTCTGCGTTAGAAGATGCAATCACCAGATATGTAAAAGGTCGTGCAGATACTGGCGGTTCTTTTCCTGTTACAGTAAACGCTACATCAGACACGATTACCGAATGGGAAAACCTTATTTCTGCTTACAAAGCATTGTCCGGTGGCAAGAGAATGTGGTTTGAAACTATTATTCCCGGATTTGAAAAGGCTTTCTTTGTTGTAGCACAGCCGCCCGAACAAATTCCACAGCCGGAAATCGGGCAAAATGAACTTCTTACAATGGAAATGAACCTTACCATTGAAGAATACAAAGGCATGGACACCAAGGTTGAATTTACACCGGGGGAATGATTAGCCAGTCCGAAGAAATAAATAGTATGGCTGTTGAGACTGGCTTTGACGATTAAACAGCCTACCAGAACTTGATTACAAAGCAAAAGAGAGCCGTCTTTGGGCGGCTCCTTTCCTATGTAAAGCATAGGGGAAAGGAAAAATTATGCATAGTTTTGAAATTAACGGTAAAAGATACAATTCTGTTCCTATGGACTTAAACAATATTTGTACTTTAGAGGAAATGGGAGTTCCCATTGATTCAATCGGCAAAATGCAGTTTTCTTATGTGAGAGCCTATTTTGCGGTTTGTGCAAGAATGTCCATTGAAGAAGCAGGAAAAGAACTTGAAAATCACATGATTGTCGGTGGAAATTGGGACGGTCTTGTGGAAGTAATGAACTTAGAAAGAGAAGAAAGCAATTTTTTTCGTACTCTCATGCAGAGAGCGGAAGAGAGCAATGCAGAGAAAACGGAAGAGAAGAGCGAAAAGAAGAAGTAATTCATTCTTACAAGTCGTTAAGACAAATGTATGCAGTTGAATGGTTTCCAAATTTTTATGCGATGGGAGTTACATGGGATGAATTTTGGAAATGTACTCCATTTATGTTAAAACTGATAGCCAATGGACATCAGAAAAAAGTTAAAGAAATTGATTTCTTAAATTGGCTAAATGGAAAGTATCAGTTATCTGCTACTGCGGTTGCAATAGACCATTGCTTGAATGGCAGAAAAGCATCTACGGAATATGTAGAAAAACCTTTCATGGAGCAGATAGAAGAATCTGATACGGAAAAAGAATTGCAGAAAAAAAGAGAAGCCTTTGTTGCAGGCTTAATGGCTATGAAAGCAAATTTTGAAATATCACATCCGAAAAAAAATGAAAGTGGCACTAATTAGAATGTGCCACTTTTTCTATTATAGAAAGTAGGTGCAAAATGGCTACAGATATTGACAGCTTAAAAATAGAAATTAAAGCCAGTGCCGACAATGCGAGTAAGTCAGTTGAAAAACTGGCAAACAGTCTTCAAAAATTTTCTAATTCTTTGAATGTCGATACGCATAAACTTTCTAACATTTCTACTGGCATTCGTAATCTTTCGGATGCCGCAACCGGCTTTAAGGGTGGAAAATCAGCCGAAATATCATCATTAACAAAATCACTTACAAAATTTTCATCTGTAGACACAAATTCCATTTACAAAGTATCTGCGGCAATACAAAACTTGTCAACAGGAATGGTTGACGTGCATTCCATAGATACAAGTGGAATTTTGAATGTTGCTTCTGCTATGTCTAAAATGGGTGGGAAAAATGCCACAACAGGTGCAAACAATCTTATTAAGATTAAAGATGATCTGTCACTTTTTGTTAAAGGTATGAATAATGTAGGTGGATTAAGTTTTGATATGACCGGACTTGATTCACTTTTGAGTGGAATTTCCAGACTTGGAAATAAGGCTTCTACGCAAGCAGTTCAAAATCTTTCCCCTCTTTCAGCACAATTACAGAACCTTATAAGGCAAATGAACAATATAGGTTCTTTAAGTTTTGATATGACCGGATTAAGTTCACTGGTTACTGCAATATCAAAACTTGGTGGTGTAAGTGTATCAAGAGCAGTTCAAAATATCCCTGCATTAGCAAAGTCTCTTACTATGCTGATGCAAACTCTTGCAAGGGCACCTACGGTAAGTGGAAATGTTATAGCGTTGACAAACGCACTGGCTAATTTAAGTGCACAAGGAGCAAAGGTAAACAATTCATCAAGGAGTTTGCAAAACAGCCTAAATGGTGTTAGTGCAAGTTCAAAAAAGGCAACTAAAAGTGCCAAAGGTTTAGCTGCTGCATTCGGCAAATTCTACGCAACGTATTTCCTTGTAATTCGTGGAATAAAAAGCCTGTGGAAATCCATAGAGGGAACTACAGATTATATTGAAGCGTTCAACTATTATGCTGTTTCTTTTGGGAAAATAGCATCTGAATGGAGCGGTGATTTTGAGAAATATGGATACGACAGTGCAGATGCATATGCAGAAAGTTTTACTGACAGAGTAAACGAGAAGCTAAATAAAATGTCTGGTCTTAAAGTAGACATTGAAAAAGGACTTCTTGTAGAAAGCGGAGTTAAAAACTTAGGCTTAAATATTCAAGAAATCACACAGTATGCTTCTCAACTTGCATCAGTTACAAACTCTTTGGGACAGACTGGAGAAACAACAGTAGCAGTAACAAAGTCAATGACAATGCTTGCTGGTGATATTTCTTCGTTGTTCAACGTGGATTACCAAACCGTTGCGGATAATCTACAATCTGGTTTAATTGGTCAGTCAAGGGCATTGTATAAATATGGTATTGATATTACGAATGCAACATTGGCAACATACGCATACAATCTTGGCTTATCAAAATCTGTTACTGAAATGTCACAGGCAGAAAAGCAACAACTTCGTGTTCTTGCTATCTTAGACCAGTCAAGAGTATCATGGGGAGATTTGGCTAATACCATAAATTCTCCAAGCAACATGATACGACAGTTTAATACAAATGTAAAAGAAGCCGGCATGGTATTAGGTCAGTTGTTTATTCCTGTTTTACAAAAAGTAATGCCTATAGTAAATGGTGTAACGATTGCCATTAAAAGACTTTTAGTTAGCATTGCATCTTTGCTTGGAATAAAAATTGATTTTGATGCTTTTGGACAGGGATACAATGATATTTCCGATGGAATTGGAGATATAAACGATGAGCTGGACAAAACAGGAAAAAGTGCAAAAAAGGCAGTTGCAGGTCTTAGAGCCTTGGTATACCAACTCTTATGATTTTACGAACGGTGATAGGGTAAAAATCACGGTCGAAATAGTTGAGTAAACTGAAATTTAGAAAAGGAGACTGGCTTATGAGGTTGTCAAAACTGACTAAGCCGGAACTTGATAAAATTCGTAAAAATGCCAATTTTACGGAAGAGGAAGAGAAAGTGTTCAGCCTGTTATGCCGTGGTAAAAGCCTTGAGCAAATATCGGCTGTCACTTTCTTGCCAATATCAACATTGAGCAGACGAATTAAAGAAATTAAAGAGAAAGTAGGTGAAATAGACGTGGGAAAAACAGTTCCTATTTGGGAAAAAGTCACATTAACACTTGAAGAAGCTGCGGAGTACAGCAACATCGGCATTAACAAAATCAGAGAACTTTCAAACAACCCCAGATGTACCTTTGTTGTCTATGTAGGAAGAAGAAGACTGATTAAGAGAAAAGAGTTTGAAAAATTCATATCTGAAAATGTTGAGTTGTAGACTTATAAAGCCTTATGTGATAAAATGTGAAATTGCATAAGGCTTTTCTCATAATGGAAAGGAGTGTAAAATAGTGGGAAAAGACCTAAAAGGAAAAGAACTGGGTTCTGGTATAAGCCAGCGAAAAGACGGTCTATATGTTGGAAGATACACAAACAGAATAGGAAAACGTGTTCAAAAAGTTTTTCCAAAATTGCAAGAGTGTAGGAAATGGTTGTCTGATTCTCAATACGAGGACGAACACACAAACCTTGATTTTCCAAAAGATATGCTTGTGGATGCATGGTACGACTACTGGATTAAAATAAAAGAAAAGACCGTAAGATATAATACCTGTAGAAACTACAGAGAAAGATATGATAGGAATATATCACCTGTGATAGGAAAGAAAATTCTTAAAGATGTCACAACTATTGACTGTCAAAGGATTATGAACAAAATGTCTGATGAAGGATATAGGACAACGACAATCTATCAGGCAAGGATAGCACTTTACAATATGCTTGACTATGCATATCAGAATGATGTTATATTGAAGAATCCATGCAATAAGACCGTAAAACACAATATTGGAAAATGTTCTGTCAAAAAAGAAGCATTAACAATAGAACAACAGAAAATATTCTGCAATTCCATTACTGGGAGTTCTTATGAATATCAGTACAGATTTATATTGCAGACAGGACTTCGTACTGGTGAATTAGTAGGATTAAAATGGAGTGATGTTGATTTTAAGAATAAGACAATATCAATTCAAAGGGCAACGGAATATAGACATTCCACCAAAGAATGGAGAACAGGAGAGCCAAAAAGTAAAGCCGGATACCGTACAATCCCTCTGACTGATGAAGCTGTAAATATTTTGAGATTGCAGAAGAAAAAGAACCAGTCATTTCAAATGATTGAAATGGAATGGAAAGATCAGGTTTTTCTGTGCAAAAAAGGAACACCAGTTAAAAACAGCACGTATGACACGGCACTTTTTAAAATTTGCGAAAAATGTAATCTTCCTAAGTTTTCTATGCACGTTTTGAGACATACTTTTGCTACTAGATGTATTGAAGCCGGAATGATCCCTAAGACACTTCAAACAATTTTGGGGCATTCAAATATATCTATTACAATGAATTTATATGTGCATACAACAGAAGATCAGAAGAGCAAAGAAATGGAAAAAGTGGCACGTGCGCTTAAAGTAGTCTAAAATTGGTACGTGATTGGTACGTAAACAGTATATTAAAACTAAGAAATGCTGATAAATACTATGTTTTTAAGGAGGTAAAATTAAAAATGAAATTAGGTATCGTGGGGCTTCCCAACGTAGGAAAAAGTACATTATTCAATTCACTGACAAAAGCGGGTGCGGAATCGGCAAACTATCCGTTCTGTACCATTGACCCCAATGTGGGTATCGTAGCAGTGCCGGATGAAAGATTAAAGCTTTTGGGAGATATGTATCAGTCCAAGAAGGTGACACCGGCGGTTATTGAATTCGTAGACATTGCCGGTCTGGTAAAGGGTGCCTCCAAGGGCGAAGGTCTTGGCAACCAGTTCTTAAGCAATATCCGAGAAGTAGATGCCATTGTGCATGTGGTAAGGTGCTTTGAAGACCCCAATGTCATTCATGTGGACGGCAGTGTGGACCCCATGAGAGATATTGAAACCATTAACTTAGAGCTTATTTTCTCCGATCTGGAAATTCTAGAAAGAAGAATTGCAAAGACTGCAAAAGCAGCCCGTATGGACAAGTCCCTGGAAAAAGAATTGGCACTGCAGGAAAAGATGAAAGCGCATCTGGAAGCCGGCAAGCTGGCAAGAAGCTTTGTGACCGAGGATGAGGATGAATTAGCATGGCTGGCAGAGTACAATCTGCTTACCTACAAACCGGTAATTTTTGCGGCAAACGTAGCGGAAGATGATTTGGCAGACGATGGCGCAAGCAACATAGGCGTGGCAAAGGTCAGAGAATTTGCGGCAAAAGAAGGCAGCGAGGTATTTGTTATCTGCGCCCAGATTGAACAGGAGATTGCAGAGCTGGATGATGATGAAAAGGCAATGTTCTTAGAGGACTTAGGGCTGAAAGAGTCCGGCCTTGACAAGTTAATCCGCGCAAGCTATAAACTGCTGGGACTGATCAGCTACCTGACAGCCGGAGAGGACGAAACCAGAGCGTGGACCATTAAAATCGGCACCAAGGCTCCGCAGGCAGCCGGTAAAATTCATACCGATTTTGAAAGAGGTTTTATCAAGGCGGAGGTAGTTAATTACAAAGACCTTTTGGAGCAGGGATCCCTGGCGGCTGCCCGTGAAAAAGGTCTGGTGGGGATGGAAGGCAAGGATTACGTGGTAAAAGACGGCGATGTCATTCTGTTCCGTTTCAATGTATAAGGCAGTTACGATGCACTACCCTAAAATCAAAAAGCATAATTAGTAGTGAAAATGACAGCAGGTACAAGATATTGTACCTGCTGTTTTTGCGTGAAAAATTTCCAGTATTTTCTTAAGAAAAAATAAAGAAATTCCTCTATTTTGCTTGCTAAATTCCACTTTTTATTATAAAATCAGTATAAAAGTGGTGGAAAGTGGTACCAAGTGGTTTGAAGTGGTAAATAAATCCCTTTCCGTGGCAGCAACTTTAAGGCGGGTGATCGGATATGTTCATGGGCGAATACAACCATACGATTGACGCGAAGAGCAGGCTGATCATTCCTTCAAAGTTCCGCGAAATTCTGAAAGACGAATTCGTGGTGACAAAAGGACTGGATGGCTGCTTGTTTGTCTTTGACAATACCGAGTGGACCGCATTTCAGGAAAAACTGCAGAAGCTGCCTTCCTTAACCAACCCGGAAGTCCGTAAGTTTGTCCGTTTCTTCATGGCAGGCGCATCAGTCGTCGAAGTAGACAAGCAGGGGCGTATCTTGATTCCGGCGGCACTGAAAGAATTTGCCGCACTGCAGAAAGATGTGGTGCTGATTGGTGTAGGAAACAGGGCAGAAATCTGGAGTAAGGAAAGATACGACGGAACAGTTACCTACGAAGACATGGAAGAAATCGCAAAACACATGTCGGAGCTTGGACTTGGCATTTAAGCTTAAGGGCCAGACAGGGACTGGAAACAGAAAAGCAAGAAGGAGCAGAAGATGGCGTTTTCCCACTATTCGGTTTTACTGAAGGAAACCATTGAAAATCTGAATATCAAAGAAGACGGCATCTACGTGGATGGAACGACCGGCGGCGGGGGACATGCCCTGCAGGTGGTAAAACGCCTGTCCGATAAGGGAAGATTTTTCGGAATTGACCAGGACGATGCCGCAATCGCAGCAGCCACAGAACGACTTGCCGATTATGCCGAAAAAGTAACGCTTATCCGCAGCAACTATTGCCGGATGAGGGAAGTGCTTTCCGAATACGGCGTAGAAAAAGTGGATGGCATTGTACTGGATCTGGGGGTTTCCTCCTACCAGTTAGATACAGAAGAAAGAGGTTTTTCCTACCGGTTTGATACCCCTCTTGACATGCGGATGGACAGAAGACAGTCCCTTACCGCCAAGGATATTGTAAACGGATATCCCGAAAGAGATCTGTACCGCATCATCCGGGACTACGGAGAAGACCAGTTCGCAAAGAACATTGCCAAACACATTGTGCAGGCAAGAGAGAAAAAAGAAATCGTAACCACCGGGGAACTGGCGGAGATTATAAAGGGAGCCATTCCTGCAAAGTTCCGGCAGTCGGGGCATCCGGCAAAGCAGACCTTTCAGGCAATCCGTATTGAATGCAACCGGGAGCTGGAAGTGTTGAGAGATTCACTGGATATGATGATAGACCTCTTAAATCCAGGCGGAAGGCTTTGCATCATCACCTTCCATTCCTTAGAGGACAGACTGGTGAAATCGGCATTCAAAAAGGCAGAAAATCCTTGTACATGCCCGCCGGAATTTCCGGTATGTGTGTGTGGAAAGAAGCCCAGGGGAAAGGTTATCAGCAGAAAGCCGATACTTCCGGGTGAGGAGGAGCTTGCTGAAAACAGCCGTTCCAAGAGCGCAAAACTACGGGTGTTTGAAAAAGCCGAAGAAATTGGATAAGGCGCAAGAGATTGTAAAAACTGAAAATTTGATAAAGAAAAATCAGCTTAAAAAACTCGGAAAACAAAATTTGACAGATAGAAAAACAGATAAGATAAAAGGGTAAAAACCATAGCATCTTAGGTAAGACATCAAAAAAGAAATGAGGGAAAGAAATATGGCAAGGACGCAGGGGAGAAACACACAGAACAGAAGTACACAGAATAGAAGAACAAGGGGCTACGGAGATTATTATGTGGATGGCAGTACAGCAAGACAGCTCGATGTCAGACGTGCAATAGAAGAAGAACCCAGAAAGAAAATCAGCAACGAAACCAGAAAGAACCGGGAAAGAGCACATCATATGAACTTTGGTTATGTGGTATTCTTAGCCCTGGCGATGATGGTTGCCGGTTACGTGTTAATCGGTTATATCCAGCTGCAGGCAGAAACAACGGCAAAGGTAGAAAAAATCGCATCCCTGGAGAAAGAACTGAATAACTTAAAGCTTTCCAACGATGATGAGCTTGCCCGTATCAACAGCAATGTTAATCTGGACGAAATTAAAAGAATTGCCATCGGTGAACTGGGAATGGTATACGCACAGGAAGGTCAGATTGTATACTACAACAACGAAGGCAGCGATTATGTAAGACAGTTTGGCGATATACCCAAACAGTAAATAAAGACGGGGTGTAAAGCACATTGGGCAGAAAAGAAAGAGAAAAGAATAAGAGAATGGCAAAAAAAGCCAAAATGAAATTAAGACAGAAATTTCCTATCCGTATGCAAAAGAAGCTGATAGTACTTTTCTGTCTGATTTTATTGGCATTTGTGGGACTGAGCGCCCGGTTAATCTGGATAAACAGTAAAAAAGGCGAGCAGTACAGCAAGCAGATTTTATCCCAGCAGAAATACGACAGTGTAACACTCCCGTACAGACGGGGGGATATTTTAGACTGTAACGGCACCACACTGGCGGTCAGTGAAAAAGTATACAGTTTAGTACTGGATGCCAAGGTCATGCTGACCAAGGACGGAAAATATCTGGACTCCACCTTAAAAGCACTGGAAGAATGCTTTCCGCAGCTTGACATGAAGGAAGTTAAAAATTACATTACCAATAATCCGACCAGCAGTTATTATGTACCGCTTAAAAAAATGTCCTATTCGGAAATCAGTGATTTCATGGAAATCCAGAACGATACACAGAAGGACGAGGACGGTAATCCGGGACGGGGCAACGATATCAAGGGCGTATGGTTTGAGGAAAGCTATAAAAGAGGCTATCCCTACGGCAGTCTTGCCTGTGATGTCATCGGCTTTACCACATCGGACGGCATCGGCATGTACGGTCTGGAAGAGTATTACAACGATTTGCTGAGCGGCACCAACGGCAGGGAATTCGGTTACTTAAATGACGACTCCAGTCTGGAGCGTACCACGAAGCCTGCACAGGACGGTTACACCATCGTCAGTACCATTGATGCCAACATCCAGTCCATTGTGGAAGAAAAGCTGAACAATTTCTGGGTGGAATACAAGGACAATTATAAAGAAGGACAGGCAGCAAACAACATCGGCTGTATTGTCATGGACGTAAACAGCGGAGAGGTACTTGCCATGGCAAGTGCTCCGACCTTTGATTTGAACAGTCCCTATGATCTGAGTGCGTATTACGACGAAGACCAGATTACATTGATGAAGGAAGATGATACTTATTTTGAAACCTTAAACAGCATCTGGCGTAACTTCTGCATTACGGATACCTACGAGCCGGGTTCTACCTTTAAGCCTTTTACGGTGGCAATGGGACTGGAAACCGGAAAAATCCATGATACGGATACCTTTGAATGCGGAGGAAGCCTGGAGGTGGGCGGTCATAAAATCCGGTGCCACAACCGGTACGGCGACGGAACGGTTACCGTAAAGCATGCGATTGCCAGCTCCTGTAATGTGGCATTAATGAGGATGTCTTTTGCAATCGGAAAGGAAACCTTTGCGGAATACCAGAGAAATTTTAATCTGGGATTAAAGACCAATATTGACCTTGCAGGGGAAGCCAGGACGGCGGAACTGGTGCACGGTGCGGAGAAAATCGACCAGACGGACCTGGCGGTCAGCTCCTTCGGACAGGGCTTTAACGTCACCATGATCCAGATGATTACCGGCTACAGCGCCTTAATTAACGGCGGCTATTATTACGAACCTCATATGGTAAAGCAGATACGCACCACAAACGGCGCCGTTGTAAAAAACATTGAGCCGCGCGTATTAAAACAGGTGGTATCCGAGAGCACATCCGCTTATTTAAGAGAGTACTGCGAAGCGGTATGCGACCCCAATTACACCGGCAACACCGGTAAATCCGCAAGACCTGCCGGTTATTTAATCGGCGGTAAGACCGGTACCGCACAGACACTTCCACGAGGAAACGGAGAATACGTTGTTTCCTTTATCGGCTTTGCACCGGCGGATGACCCGCAGATTGCCATTTATGTGGTAATTGACAGACCGAACATGCCGGACCAGACCGGCGGTACCAGACAGGCAGCCATTATTGCCAAGAATGTCCTGACGGAAGTTTTGCCTTACATGGGCATCTTCATGACGGAAGAGCTTTCCGAAAAGGAATTAAAGGAGCTGGAAGAAAAGAAGCTGGATGATACCAGAAAATACGGTACTCCGGTGGTAAAGGAACCCAGCACGGACCCGGCGGATTACGGCGATATGGGTACTACACCGGCCTGGAAGAGCTTTGAAAAAGATCCGGAAACCGGTTATTACATTGACCCGAACACCAATGAACTGTTAGACCCGGAGACCGGGAATCCGGTAGGAACCAATTACGACCCCATTCCATCAGAGTAAAATACATAACCTCATAAAAAAGGGAATAGAGTATAACAAGACCTTTTTTGTGAGGTTATTATGTTAAATACCCCCCATAAAACCCATTACCGGAAAAAAATAACCGTCACGTTTTTTATCTGTGCGGGACTTCTGGCGATTTTGTTTTTCAGGCTTGTGTACCTGATGGTGGCGAAAGCCGATTATTATTCTGCGAAAGCGCAGGAGCTGCATGAGAGGGAAAGAAGCATCAAGGCCGCAAGGGGACGGATACTGGACTGTAACGGCACCGTGATTGCGGATAACCGGACGGTCTGCACCATTTCCGTCATTTATAACCAGATAGAGGACAGGGAAGCGGTCATTTCCATGCTGTGCAGGGAGCTGTCTTTGTCGGAAGAATATGTCCGCAAACGGGTGGAAAAATATTCGTCCATTGAGCGCATCAAAAGCAACGTGGACAAAGAAACCGGGGACCGCATCCGGGAGTACGACCTTGCCGGGGTAAAGGTGGATGAAGATTACAAACGCTTTTATCCTTACGGAGAGTTAGGCTCCAAGGTGCTGGGCTTTACCGGCAGCGACAACCAGGGAATTATCGGTCTGGAGGTCATTTACGAAGAGTATCTGGCAGGAAAGAAAGGTACCATTTTAACAGTGACCGATGCCAGGGGCATTGAAGTGGAGGAAGCGGGAGAAAGCCGTATAGAGCCGGTAAACGGCGGTGATTTACATATCAGTATGGATATGAATATTCAGAGCTATGCGACCCAGCTTGCCTATCAGGCGATGGAAACCAAGGAAGCCAAGAGTGTTTCCATCATTGTTATGAATGCGAAAACCGGAGAAATTCTGGCTATGGTGAACACCCCGGAATTTGATTTGAACGAGCCTTACGTGCTGACGGAGGACATCTTAAAATATGCAGGCGGAACGGACGTATCGGGCAACAGCATTTCCTCGGGGGATGACCTTTCCGAACAGGAAAAACAGAATCTGTTAAATGCCATGTGGAGAAACGGCTGCATCAACGATACCTATGAGCCGGGCTCCACGTTTAAGATTATTACGGCGGCTGCCGGACTGGAATCGGGAGTGGTAACACCGCAGTCCACCTTTTCCTGTCCCGGATTCATTATTGTGGAGGACCGGAAAATCCGCTGCCACAAGGTGGGAGGGCACGGCTCCGAGGACTTTGTGCATGCCACCATGAACTCCTGCAATCCGGTGTTTATCACTGTGGGACTGCGTATGGGAGTGGAAACCTATTACGACTACTTTGAAAAGTTTGGGCTTTTGCAGAAAACCGGCGTGGATCTGCCGGGAGAAGCCGGAACCATTATGCATAAAGAGAAAAATATCGGAGCGGTGGAGCTTGCCACCATTTCCTTCGGGCAGTCTTTCCAGATTACGCCCATTAAGCTTCTGACAACCGCCGCCTCCATTGTAAACGGCGGCAATCTGGTTACACCCCATTTCGGCGTGGAAGTAACGGATGCAGAGGGTAACTGTGTGGAAACCTTTGAATATCCGGTATCGGAACAGATTGTATCGTCGGAGACTTCTGCCACCATGAGGGAAATACTGGAAAAAGTAGTGGCGGAGGGTGGCGGAAAAAAGGCGTACATAGAGGGTGTGCGGATAGGAGGAAAGACGGCAACCAGCCAGACACTTCCCAGAGGCACCGGCAAATACATTGCGTCTTTTGTGGGCTTTGCACCGGCGGACGATCCGGAAATCATAGCCATGGCAATCATCACTCATCCGACGGGAACCTACTACGGAGGACAGATTGCCGCACCGGTTGTGAAGCAGCTTTTTGAAAATATTCTTCCTTATTTGGGTATTATGGATTATAATAAAAATAATGGCGCCGAAATACCCGCTGAAAATTAACCGGGAGGGCGCAGAATGCAGAATATCAGTTTATTGCCGGCAGTTCTGGCGTTTGCGTTAAGCGTGGCGATGGGACCGGTTCTCATCCCTGTTCTTAAGAAACTGCGGGTGGGGCAGACCGTAAGAGAGGACGGTCCCGGTACCCATTTGAAGAAAAACGGAACCCCGACCATGGGCGGCATTATCATTGTGGGAGCCATGATACTTACCGGTCTTTTGTTTGTAAAGCGGTATCCGAAGATAATGCCCATCCTGTTTCTGACAGCGGGCTTCGGAATGGTGGGGCTTCTGGATGACTACTTAAAGGTGGTGCTCAGGCGTTCCATGGGACTTTCACCGGGGGCAAAGTTTCTGCTGCAGCTGCTGGTGACGGCACTTTATGCCGTCTATTTAAGCCGGTATGCGGACTCTGCTTTTCTACTGAAAATACCGTTTTCAGACAGGCAGATTGAACTGGGTGTTTTCAACGTTCCCTTCCTGTTTTTCGTGACGACGGCAACCGTAAACGGCACCAATTTTACGGATGGACTGGACGGTCTTGCCACGGGCGTCACCCTGATTGTGACGGTGTTCTTTTCCGTAGCCGCCATTGGCATGCAGAGCGGGATAGAGCCGGTGACGGGCGCGGGAGCGGGCGCATTGCTTGGATTTCTTTTATTTAATGTATACCCTGCCAGCGTATTTATGGGAGATACCGGTTCGCTGGCGCTCGGCGGTTTTGTGGTGTCGGTAAGTTACGCCCTGCACATGCCGCTGTTTATCCCCCTTGTGGGACTGGTGTATTTTCTGGAAGTAGTATCGGTCATTGTCCAGGTGGCTTATTTTAAGCTGACCGGAGGCAGACGCTTGCTTAAAATGGCTCCCCTGCACCACCATTTTGAATTATGCGGGTGGTCGGAAGCCAAAATTACGGCAGTTTTTTCGATTCTGACAGCCATGGTGAGTCTTCTTGCCCTGTTGGGATTATAATGATATAAGAGTAAATCGAGGAAAGGCATGGTTAGAAAAATGGATTTGAAACACAAAAAAGTATTGGTAGTAGGCGGAGGGAAAAGCGGGATTGCCGCAGTGGGTCTGCTTACCAAAATGGGAGCGGAAAGCATTTTGTTTGACAGTAAGAAAGGGATAACGGCAGAGGAACTTCGGGAAAAGCTGCCGGAAGGATACAAAGCGGTCTGCTACGGAGAAACCTTACCTGAGGATGTGGAGAAAGAAGTGGAGGCTGTGGTTTTAAGCCCCGGAGTTCCCATAGAATCGCCTTTTGTGCAGAAATTTGCGGAAAGAAACATTCCCATTTCAGGGGAGATTGAATTAGGCTATCAGATGGAAAAAGGCAGACTGATTGCCATTACCGGAACCAACGGCAAAACTACCACGACCACACTTGTGGGCGAAATTATGAAAGCCTGCTATGAGCCGGTGTTTGTAGTGGGCAATATCGGAAACCCCTACACGGCGGAGGCGGATAAAACAACGGAAACTTCTGTTACCGTTGCGGAAATCAGCAGCTTCCAGTTAGAAACCATCCACAGCTTTAAGCCGACGGTATCCGCTATCTTAAATATTACGCCCGACCACTTAAACAGACACCATACCATGGAAAACTATGCGGCGGTCAAGGAGTCCATTTGCAAAAACCAGACGAAGAATGAAATCTGTGTTCTGAATTATGAGGATCCGTATCTGTCGGCATTTGCAAAAGAATGTCCCGCAAAGGTGGTATTTTTCTCATCCGTCCATGAACTGGAAGAGGGCTACTATCAGGAAGGCGACTACATTGTCAGACGCCTTGACGGGGAAAAGGAAGTTATCTTAAACGTACATACGGACATGAATTTAGTGGGACGCTGCAATGTGGAAAATGTGATGGCGGCGCTTGCCATGGCGGACGGTATGGGCGTACCCCTCGAGGTGTCCAAAAAGGTTATCAAAGAATTCCGGGCGGTAGAGCACCGTATTGAATACGTTGCGGAGAAAAACGGCGTTATTTACTATAACGATTCCAAGGGCACCAACCCGGATGCCGCCATTCAGGGTATCCGCGCCATGAGCCGTCCCACCGTGTTGATCGGCGGAGGCTTTGACAAGGAAATTCCGTTTGACGACTGGATTGAAGCCTTTGACGGAAAGGTAAAATGTCTGGTTTTAATTGGACAGACCAAAAAGATTATTGCGGACTGCGCAAGAGCGCACGGATTTACCGCAATCCGCATGGCAGATACTTTTAGGGAAGCGTTTGACATCTGTGTGGATACGGCGGAACCGGGAGATGCCGTTTTACTTTCCCCTGCCTGTGCGAGCTGGGGTATGTTTGATAATTATGAAGAACGCGGCAGAATTTTCAAGGAATATGTACACGAACTGAAGGGGTGATAGGGTGAGAAAGAAAAAGAAAGAAGGACAATCTGAATATTTCTTTGACTACAGCCTTTTGTTCATTGTACTTTTCCTTCTGGGATTCGGTCTGATTATGCTGTACTCCACCAGCTCCTATGAGGCGCTGCAGAAATACGGAAGCTCCGCCTTTTACCTCACAAAGCAGTTGAAGGCAACGGCGCTGGGACTGGTGGGTATGATTGTTGTAGCCAATATTCCTTACCATTTCTGGGAAAGGTTTTACATTTTAGGCTACATAGCGTCCGCGGGGTTATTGCTGCTCATTATTCCTTTCGGTTATGAGTCAAACCATGCAAAGCGCTGGTTCCGTATCGGCGGTCTGTCCATCCAGCCGGCGGAGATTGCCAAGCTGTGTATGATTTTATTTTTTGCGGTCATCATCTGCAAAATGGGAAAAACGGTCAAAACCTGGCGCGGGTTTATTACCCTGATGGCGATGGCGGCGCCCATTGTCCTGATGGTCTGGAAAATTACATCCAACTTAAGCTCTGCGATTATCATTCTGGGTATTGTATTCCTCATGGTATTTGTGGCAAGCTCCGATTACAAAAAGTTTATAGTCATGGGCGTGGGAGGCGTTTCTCTTGCGGCGGCATTTGTCATTATGGTTGACAAAATGGCAAACTCCGAAACTGCCAGCTTCCGTTTTAAGAGAATTCTTGCCTGGCTGCATCCCGAAGAGTATGTCAGCGATACCGGTTACCAGACCCTGCAGGCACTGTATGCCATCGGTTCCGGCGGCATCTGGGGCAAGGGACTGGGACAGAGTATGCAGAAGTTAGGTTTCATCCCGGAAGCGCAGAATGATATGATTTTCTCCATTATCTGTGAAGAACTGGGGCTTTTCGGAGCCATTGCCATTATTCTGATGTTTGTGATGTTAATCTGGAGACTTATGGTCATTGCCAACAATGCACCGGATTTGTTCGGCGCTCTTTTAGTGGTAGGCGTGATGGGGCATATGGCAATTCAGGTTATCTTAAACATAGCCGTTGTTACGGCAACCATTCCCAATACCGGTATTTCCCTGCCGTTTATCAGTTACGGCGGTACTGCGGTGTTGTTCCAGCTTGCGGAAATCGGCATTGTTTTGAATGTTGCAAAGAAAATACCGTTAAAGGACGCTTAGAACCATTCCCCCGGACCTGAATAGTATAAAGGTAACAGGTATTTATGGGGGAATGATTTTGGAAACCGTTTATATCCATGGAGGAATAGCCCTGCAGGGACAGGTGAAAATACAGGGTTCCAAGAATGCGGTGCTTCCTATACTGGCAGGCACGCTTCTGGTAAAAGGAACCTGTGTCATCGAAAACTGCCCCCGGCTTAAGGATGTATACCTGATGCAGACATTACTGAAGAGCCTGGGTTGTCTTGTGAGCTGGGAAAACAACAGCTTAAAGGTAAATGCGGAAAAGGTGGAGCTTTATCCGGCGTTAAGCGGCATGCCCACGGAAGCGGTAAGGGGGATGCGTTCCTCCGTTATTCTTTTAGGAGCCCTGCTCGGAAGGGTGGGCGCCGTGTTTCTGGAATACCCCGGAGGCTGTGTCATCGGGAAGCGCCCCATAGACATGCACCTTTCCGCTCTTGCGAAAATGGGAGCGGAGATTGTGGAACATCCCCGGGGCATTTATGCTTCTACAAAGGGACTTGCGGGTACGGAGATTACTCTGTATATGCCGAGTGTGGGGGCTACCGAAAATGTGATTTTAGCGGCAGCCTGTGCAGAAGGGGACACTGTTTTGCACGGAGCGGCAAGAGAACCGGAGATTGTCTGTCTTTGCGATTTTTTAAATGCCTGCGGAGCCGACATAACGGGCGGCGGGACTCGGGACATCCGTATTCATGGAAAAGAGAAGCTGACCGGATGCCATTTCCGTGTTCCAGGAGACCGGATTGTGGCGGGGACCTATCTGTGCGCGTGCATGGCGGCGGGTGGCGAAGTACTTTTGTACGATGCACCGGCGGGACAGATGGAAGCATTCTTACAGGCAGCCGGACGGATGGGAGCCCTGATACAGGAAAACGAAGAAGGGCTTTATATCCAGATGGAAGATCGCCCGAAAGCTGTCGGTTATGTGGAAACAGAGCCGTATCCGGGATTTCCCACGGATATGCAGTCCCTGTTTTTGACGGTCTGTGCGGTGGCGGAAGGCGAAAGTGTACTGAAAGAAACCATTTTTGAAAACCGGTTCCATACTCTTTCCGCCCTGAAGGAGATGGGAGCGAAAATAGAACAGGAAGATAGCCGGCAGGTCCGGGTGCAGGGGGTGGAAAGTCTGCGTGGTTCCACGGTATCCGCAACAGAATTGCGGGGCGGAGCGGCCCTTGTGATAGCCGGAGCGGCAGCGGAGGGTTCCACGGCGGTGGACGGAGGACGATTTATCGAGCGCGGCTATGAAAATATCTGCAGGGATTTGCGGGAGTTAGGAGTGCGAATATACGGTGTATAACAATGATTACAGAAAAATGAGAAGAAAAAGGATATATATCAAGCTGCTGATATTCTGGATATCGCTCATTGTCCTGGTTGGCGGCGGCTATCTTTTTTATCGGGCTCACATGGTAAAAAACGTGACCGTGACCGGAAATGTGCACTACACCAGTGAGGAAATACAGGACATGGTAATGACGGATGAACTAAGCCACAATTCCCTTTACCTGTCCTTGGTATACAAAAACAAGACCATCAAGGATGTGCCGTTCATTGCGTCCATGTCCGTGGAGGTTGTGGCGCCCGACAGTATCAAAATAGAAGTGAAGGAGAAAAATCTGGCAGGCTATTTAAAATATGTGGGTCAGAACGTTTATTTCGACGATGAAGGAACGGTTATGGAAATTTCCGGCACCTATACGGCGGGCATTCCCGAGGTATCGGGCATTGCCGTGGATGAAGTGGTGCTGAACCAGAAGCTTCCTGTGGAAGACCCGGAAATTTTTGAACTCATTCTGGAAATTACGAAAAGCTTACCCAAGTATGAGATTGATGCGGACAAGATATCCTTAAGCACATCCAAGGAAATCACACTGTACACCGGAAATATTAAGGTGCTTCTGGGGAGCCGGGAGTACCTGGATGAAAAGCTGAACCGCCTTCATAATTTAAGTGAAGCGCTTGCAGGCAAAAGCGGAACCCTGGATTTGCGGGATGATGACGGCGGCAAGACTTTCCGTCCGATTTTAACCCCGGACACAGGAGAATAATGCTTTATTATTTTATGAAAATTTCTGAAAAAAGAGGTTGCTAATTTACGCAAATAATTATATGATAGGTTATATGGAGTTTAGTAGGAAGTAAGGAGGATATTCCCTTGTTAGAGATTAAGTCAAACGATGCAGAATCTGCAGCAAAGATTATCGTAGTCGGTGTCGGTGGTGCAGGCAACAATGCTGTAAATAGAATGGTAGATGAAAATATTGACGGAGTGGAATTTATCGGAGTCAACACCGATAAGCAGGCACTTCAGTTGTGTAAGGCTCCCAAGCTGTTACAGATTGGTGAGAAGCTTACCAAGGGTCTTGGCGCCGGAGCCAAGCCGGAAGTAGGGGAGAAGGCAGCTGAGGAAAGCGCAGAAGAAATTGCAGCAGCCCTGGAAGGTGCGGATATGGTATTCGTTACCTGCGGTATGGGCGGCGGTACCGGTACCGGTGCAGCACCTGTCGTAGCCAAGATTGCCAAGGACATGGGCATCCTCACCGTCGGCGTTGTGACAAAGCCTTTCCGTTTTGAAGCAAAAGCACGTATGACCAATGCTCTTGCAGGTATTGAACATATTAAGGGTAATGTAGATACCCTGATTGTCATTCCCAACGACAAGCTTCTTGAAATTGTGGACAAGCGTACCACCATGCCGGAAGCACTTAAGAAAGCAGATGAAGTATTGCAGCAGGCAGTACAGGGTATTACCGACCTGATTAACGTACCCGCTGTTATCAACCTTGACTTCGCAGACGTACAGACCGTTATGAAGGACAAGGGTATTGCCCACATCGGTATCGGTACCGGAAAGGGCGACGACAAGGCACTGGAAGCAGTCAAGATGGCAGTGGAAAGCCCGTTATTGGAAACGACCATTACCGGCGCTACCCACGTTATCATCAATGTATCCGGTGACATCACCTTAAACGATGCTTCTGAAGCATCCGATTATGTAAGAGAGCTGACCGGAGACGAAGTAAATGTTATCTTTGGTGCTATGTATGACGAAACCAAGCAGGATACCTGCACCATTACCGTTATTGCAACCGGTCTGGAAGCACCTGCTGAAAAGACCGCCGCAAAGCCCGGATTTGGTTCCTATGGTAATGGCGGCAGATTTATCCAGCCTTCTTCCTATCAGGTAAACGGACAGGAAGCAGCAAGAAAGCCCGTAGTGATGGCACCCGGCAACACAGGAGCCATTCCTAATGTCAATCAGGCATTAAGTGGCATCCAGAAGCCTCCTGCAGACTTACGTTCCAATGTGGCAACCAAGTCTCTGAAAATACCCGATTTCTTACAGAGAAACAAATAATTATGATAAAAAGCGGAAGAGTACATCTTCCGCTTTTTTTGTTATGGTGACAACCGCTAATCAGAGCGAGATTCGCAAAGCGTATCTCGTCTCTGTGCTGTCGAAAAAGCCCGGAAAAAAAAGACCGTTCGTTTTGCAATAATGACAAATTCTGCATAAGTAAGGCTTTATAATCATTCTCATACAGGAAATGTATGAACTTCATAAGGCGGAGGAGAAAACATGCAGTATGAAATCTACATAGACAGCCTGTTTCTGCTGGATTTTGCCATGAATCTTTATCTGCTGCTTCTGGTAAACAGAAGTCTCAATCACACTGCCACGTGGAAAAGATTGCTTGCCGGAGCAGCATTTGGCGGAGCGGGTTACTGCCTCATGTTTTTTTTACCATTCTCTTATGTACCTGTAAAAATCCTGTTTGTGGGAATACCCGTGAATGCCGGAGTCCTGTATGTAACGTTCCTACCGCACAGTTTTGCCCTGTTTAAGAAGCTGTTTATGCAGATGACAGGCTATGCGTTTTTGTTCGGAGGCGCCTTTTTTGCCTTGCTTCATTTGCTGCCGTTTCTTAAAAAATACATGTTTGGTATGGGAGGCATCCTACTCACCGGTGCTGTTTTATGCATGGTTTTTGCATACCGGGCGGTGGGAAAAGAACAGAAGGAGGCTTCCTTTGTAAAGGTTAAGCTACCGGACGGACAGAACAGGATGCAAACGTTTACCGGACTTGTGGATACCGGAAACGGACTTAGGGAACCCATCAGCGGCCAACCGGTCTGCCTTATGGAAAAAGAGAATTTTGAAAAGCTTTATCCGGAAGGTCTGGCGGGACTCAGGATGATACCTTTCCGCAGCGTGGGCTGCAGTAAGGGCATTCTGCCGGGGTATCCGGTCGCAGAGCTTACCATAGAGGCGGACGGGGAGAAGATAAGCCCTAGGCAGGTGTATATAGGCGTCAGCGAAAATATCC
>ULJH01067295.1_pt1 | contig 31726 bp, 29 predicted proteins | sample 1950781 | NCBI WGS metagenome assembly ULJH01 (sample SAMEA4835462, study PRJEB28245) | human gut metagenome | biome: gut microbiome; material: fecal sample | place: Denmark | collected 2008 | reverse complement strand
TGCCGTGAATACATTGAATTTGCCGAAAAGGCTATCGGTGTGCCGATTACAATGGTTTCAAACGGTCCTTCCAGAAACGATATTATTTATAGATAAATAGATAATTAAAATATTAATTGAATACCGCACAAACTCTGTGCGGTATTCTTTAAATTTGAAAGGAATTTTACTATGAGCAATGCTACAAAAGAAACTGTCATTGTTCTTGATTTCGGCGGTCAGTACAATCAGCTGATTGCAAGAAGAGTTCGTGAGTGCAATGTGTATTGCGAAATTCTTCCTTATACCGTTGATATTCAGAAAATCAAAGACATTAACCCAAAAGGTATTATCTTCACAGGCGGTCCTAACAGCGTTTATGACGAGTCATCACCGCACTATACTCCTGAAATTTTTGAACTCGGAATCCCGATTCTCGGCATTTGCTACGGTTGTCAGCTTATGGCATACACGCTCGGAGGCAATGTTGTTTCGGCTACAGACAATTCATCAAGTGAGTACGGCAAGACAGTTACAAGATATAATAACAATGATATCCTCTTTAAATCCGTAAAGAGTGAAGGAATTTCATGGATGAGTCACCGTGACTATATCAATGAAGCTCCCGAAGGATTCAGCATTACAGCTACAACGGATGTATGTCCCGTAGCCGCAATGTCATGTCCTGAAAAAAAGTTTTACGGTGTTCAGTTCCATCCCGAAGTTAACCATACAGATAACGGTAAAGATATGCTCCGTTCATTCCTTTATGATGTTTGCGAATGTAAGGGTGAGTGGAAAATGGAAAGCTTCATCGACACAACTGTTGCACAGCTTAAAGAGCAGATTGGTGATAAGGGTGTAGTTCTCGGACTTTCGGGCGGTGTAGATTCATCCGTTGCCGCAGCACTTCTCAGCAAGGCTGTCGGTAAACAACTTACCTGCGTTTTCGTGGATCAGGGACTTATGAGAAAAGACGAGGGCGACTTTGTAGAGCAGACCTTTACAAAGCTTTTTGATATGAACTTTGTCCGCATTAATTGTCAGGAAGAGTTCCTTGCAAAGCTTAAAGGTGTTGAAGAACCCGAAGAAAAGCGCCACATCATCGGCACAGAATTTTATAAGGTGTTCTGGAATAAAATCCGTGAAAGCTACGGCGAGGGTTACTTTGCACAGGGTACAATTTATCCTGACCGTATCGAAAGCGGTAAAGGCGATGCCGCAAAAATCAAAACACATCACAATCAGGTTGGTATCCCGGAAGATATTGACTTTGCAGGTGTAATTGAACCGCTTAAAGACCTTTTCAAGGATGAGGTAAGAGTAGTAGGTGAGAAGCTTGGACTTCCGCACGACCTCGTATGGCGTCAGCCGTTCCCGGGTCCGGGACTCGGTGTGCGAGTAATCGGAGAAGTTACAGCCGAAAAGGTTCGTATTCTTCAGGAAGCCGATGCAATTCTTCGTGATGAAATGGATAAGTGCGGTTACGCAGATAAAATGAGCCAGTTCTTCGCAGTCCTCCCGGGTGTTAAAACCGTTGGCGTTATGGGTGACGCAAGAACATATGACGAACTCATCGCTCTCCGTGCCGTTACAACCGATGATTTTATGACAGCCGACTGGGCAAAAATCCCCTACGAAATCCTAGGCAGAGTCTCCAACCGCATCATAAATGAAGTAGAACATGTCAACAGAGTAGTCTATGATATAACAAGTAAACCCCCCGGAACAGTAGAGTGGGAATAATTTCTTACCGTTTAAAAAGCCCGTAGTTATGCGGATTTAGCCATTTGAGTGTCCCTTGTGGCAACAAAATGGCAACATTATTTGAATTATTGTAAAAGTAAAGAGCTAACTGATTTTTATAGTCAGTTAGCTCTTTTTTTGCTTTTTATTAAGCAATTACTTTTTCGAGGCAAGCACTTGTAATACCTTTTACTGCACTTTCAGTAATAAGACCAATACAACTTTTAATTAATTCTTGAGGCTTTTTACTTTTTAGGAACTCGTTACTTTTGTTTGTTGCAAAATAATATTCAATATTATTATGTAATTCAATACGTATGTATCCGGCATCGGCTAAATCTTTAATATAAACCTGAAATTCGACTTCATTTAATTTATAAAGCTTTGCACAAACGCCTTCTCTGTTAATACAAGCTTTAACTATACTTTTATAGATTGCATTTGTGGTCTTGGCTCTTGCTTTTGTATATGGTGGACGTGCAAGATCTGGAATAAAATATTCATTTGATTCTTCATTTATATAAGCTCCTGGGATATATCCATCTTTTATCCATTTAATCACAGTACTTTCGTTTTTTAAATCAAATAAATTCATAAACTCCTTAATTGTCATTATAGTAGCTCCTTATTTTTTGGAATTAAAAGCGTTAAACTTTGGATAGTTATATCTCCAGTTATCGTATTCTTCTTTTGTGATTTCTCCGTTTTTGAACTTTTTGGCTTGTTCCTGCCAAGCGGAAAACATATCGAACATTTTAAGATAGTTTGTTCCCATACCTTTATCAAGGCGTATGCAAAGCTCGTCATCAAGTTTATCAATACGGAAACCATATAAATCCTCAAGAGTAAACAGTGTGTGCATTAAGCCGTTGTAACTGTCAATGTCAGGAACAGAAAGAGCCTGTGGCGATATATCGAAAACCTCTGCAAGTTTATTTGTTAAATCAGCCTTAGGCGTTCTACTTCCGGATTCATACTGTGCCATACGAATGTCAGCGGTTTTTTCGGGAAATCCGACCACCTGTCCTAAATATTTCTGTGTCATTCCGCAAAGATTACGAAAGAACCTTATTCTCTCTCCGATTGCCATAAAATTTACGCTCCCTTATTCATATAATGTGCAAACAGTATATCATATATGTTTAGTATATGTCAAGTAACATAAAACAAAAAAGTTTAATATTTTTACGAAAACCACTTGACATAACGGAATATGTTTAGTATAATCATTAAGCAAATAGCGTTAAGTTGTTTGCGAAAACTGAATATCCGTCATACATCACGGTAATGGTGTATCCGCTCGGGCAAATCGGAATGCGGTCAGAAAGTTCTCCGACACTAAATAAACAAACTAACAAGAATTGAAAGGAGGTTTCAGTATGAGTACAACATTTATGAAAGTACAAGATGTTGCCGACGAATTAGGTATTTCAAAATCTTATGCCTATAAAATCGTGCAGCAGCTTAACGAAGAGTTAAAAGCACAAGGCTTTATAACAATTTCAGGACGAGTAAACAAACAGTATTTTTTAGAAAGAGTTTGTTATGGTACAGCCGAAAAAGAAAGGATGTGATATCAATGGCTGTTTATAAGGAAGAAAAAACAAATACTTGGCGTGTTATCTATCGCTATACCGATTGGAATGGCGAACGAAAGCAATCACAAAAACGAGGATTCAAAACAAAACGTGAGGCTCAGGCGTGGGAAAGAGAACAACTAAATAAGCTTGGCGGAGATTTGGATATGAATTTCAAGAGTTTTGTTGAACATTACTCCGAAGATATGCAGACTCGACTTAAAGAAAACACTTGGGAAACCAAGAAACATATTATTGATAAAAAGCTTATTCCATATTTCGGTAAGTTGAAAATGTGCAACATAACGGCACAGCAAATTATCACTTGGCAAAATGAACTTATCAATTACAAGAATGATAAAGGCAAGCCTTATTCGCCGGTGTATTTGAAAACAATTCACAATCAGTTGTCTGCAATCTTTAATCACGCAGTCAGGTACTATAATTTGAAAGAAAATCCTTGCCAGAAAGCAGGAAGTATGGGCAAAAAGAAAAATCGTGAAATGCTCTTTTGGACAAAAGACGAATATCTTAAATTCGCCGATGTGATGATGTATAAGCCTTTATCCTATTACGCTTTTGAAATGCTCTATTGGACGGGTATTCGTGAGGGCGAGTTGTTGGCATTAACGCCTGCGGATTTCGATTTTGAAAAGCAGACTGTCACAATAAACAAGTCATTTCAGCACTTGAATGGCAGAGATATTATAACTTCGCCGAAAACAGAGAAAAGTAACCGCACAATTCAGTTGCCGAAATTCCTTTGTGATGAAATGCAGGATTATCTGAAAATGCTTTACGATGTGGGGTTGGAGGACAGAGTGTTTCCAATTACAAAAAGCTATCTGCACAGAGAAATGGACAGAGGCGCAAAAGAAGCAGGCGTAAAAAGAATCCGTATTCACGATATCCGCCACAGCCACGTTAGTTTGCTGATTGATATGGGATTCTCTGCAACGGCTATTGCAGACCGTGTGGGACATGAAAGCATTGATATAACTTACAACTATGCGCACTTGTTCCCGTCAAAGCAGGCTGAAATGGCGGATAAGTTAGATATGGAAAGGGGCGAGTAAAATGTCACTTAAAAACAGAGATGATCACAACCGCTGGAGAAACAAAACCGTAGCGTTTCGTGTATCGCCTGAGGAAGATAAGCAAATTGAAACTTATGTACAACTATCAGGGCTTACTAAGCAGGATTATATAACAAGGCGACTTACCCACAAAGATATTGTTGTTCAGGGCAATCCGAGAGTGTTCAAGGCCTTGCGAAATCAGCTTGCCGATGTGCTTACAGAATTACAGCGAATAGAAGCCGGCGGCGAAGTAAATGACGAACTACTTGACTTAATTGAAATGATAGCCGATATTTTCGGCGGGTTAAAGGAGGAATCAGAATGATAGATAAAAAAGAAATGACCGCCCCGAATGTATCTGTTGGCGCAGATACGGAGCAGTCAATCCAAAAATGTACTGACATTAGTATAAACGATAACGATGAAAATATCAAGGATTTGGACGAAAGTTTTCGTGAAATGCAAAGAGAAATGCTGAGACAAATGGATCCGTCATATTTGAAAACCGTTTCAATGTCGGCTCTGTATGATACCGATTTCGAAACACAAACCGCACTTATAGACGGTCTGCTTTATCAGGGAACTTACTTGTTCGTGGGTTCTCCGAAAGTAGGAAAGAGTTTTATGATGGCACAGCTCGCTTACCATATCAGCACTGGAACTCCGCTTTGGAATTACAGAGTCCGCAATGCAACCGTTCTTTATTTTGCCCTTGAAGATGATTACCCTCGCTTACAGCGCAGGCTCTATCATATGTTCGGCGCTGACGGAACGGACAACTTGTATTTTGCAACAGAAAGCAAAACCGTAAACGGCGGTTTGGAAGACCAAATAAGAGGTTTTATTCAGGAACACCCTGACACCGGACTGATTATCATAGATACGCTAAAGCGTGTTCGAGAGACAGGTGGTGCGGATTACAGCTACGGCAGTGATTACGATGTAGTCGCAAAGCTGAAAGCGCTTGCCGACAGCTACAAGGTAACAATGCTTATCGTCCATCACACACGCAAACAGCAGGCAGACGATAAATTTGATACAATCTCCGGCACAAACGGATTGCTCGGTGCGGCAGACGGCGCCTTTGTTCTCAGCAAAGAGAAACGAACAACCAATGCCGCAACGCTTGATGTCACCGGCAGAGATCAGCAGGATCAGCGAATACACCTTGTTCGCAATCCGCAAAAACTTATATGGGAATTTGAAAAAAGCGAAACAGAAGTTTGGACAGAGCCGCCTGACCCGCTGCTTGAAAAGGTATCGACTGTTCTTTCTTCGGACAGTAGCCGATGGGACGGGACGGCTTCTGAATTGAGCAAACTTATTGGATTGGATATTAAGCCTAATGTTCTGTCGCTAAGACTTAGTATCAACGCCGGGCGGTTGCTTAAAGATTACGACATTCATTACAAAGCGAGTCGCACGCACAGCGGACGAAAAATATCCCTTTGGAAAGAAAGCGTGTCAATGTGTGACGACCGTGACAAACTCTCCGAGAACGGTGATGTGGTCTAAAACATTGTCACCATCGTCACGGTTTGTCACAGCAAAAGTTTAGCAGAGTGTGCAGAGAGTGCCTTTTCAAAGGCGGCTCTTTGCCCCTCGGAGAGCGCAAAACCTGCTCGCAGGTTGCATTTTTGATGGGCTCGCCTGTCAAAAGTGCTTTTGCGTTACTCTTGACAAGAGTAACAGAACCGAGGACGAGCAAGTTTATGAGATTGGAGGTGTATATAATGCAAAGAACGATAAGCGCAATGGTGGGTAAAGGTTCGGTAAATCACAACAGCCGCAAGTTTAAGGCTGAAAATGTTGACGGTAGCAGAACGCATTTGAACATTGATTACTGTAACGAGCCGATAAAGAAAATCTATCACGAATTGTTTGACGAAGCACTAAAAAGATACAACGAAAAGCAGACAAGAGCCGACCGCAGAATAGAAAACTACTATGAGAAAATCAGAAACTCAAAGCAAGAAAAGCCGTTTCACGAACTGATTTTACAGATTGGCGATAAGGAAAATATGAGCGTCGAAAGCGAAAACGGACAGCTTGCACGGCAGGTTTTAGATGAGTATTATCGGGGATTTCAAGAGCGAAATCCCAACCTAAAAGTGTTCTCTGCTCATCTGCATATGGACGAGGCAACGCCCCATTTGCATATTGATTTTGTTCCGTTCACAACCGGCAGCAACCGTGGACTTGACACGAGAGTATCACTAAAGCAGGCGCTTGCCGCACAAGGATTTAAGGGCGGAACCCGTGGAGATACCGAGTGGAATCAATGGGTAAGCGCAGAAAAATCTGCACTCGCATTCGTTATGGAACGACACGGAATTGAGTGGGAACACAAAGGAACGCACGAAAAACATTTGTCTGTTCTTGATTATAAAAAGCAAGAAAGAACAGCAGAACTTGAACAATTGGGTGCTAAAATCGAAGAAAAGCAAGCCGAATTTAATGTGTTATCCGAGCGAGTGTTAAACTATGATGATGGTTTGGAAAAATTAAGGAATGTGGAAGAAATGCTCGATAATGCCCCCGAATATCAGCTCTCCGAACCGCAAAGTTTTATGTCTGCAAAAGCATATAAAACCAAAATTGCAGAGCCGCTTATTCAAAAATTAAAAGCGTTAATCAAGACGGCATTGGCTCGTTGCTTTGAAGGTTGGGACAATTACCATAGATTAAATATCACGAACGGCAATCTCTATCGTGAGAACGAAATGTTATCGAAAATCAACAGTAAGCTGAAAAACGAAAACGAAAATTTGCGTTCAGAGGTCAAAGATTACAAACTTTTGCGCAAAGTTTTCGGGCATAAACAGATTGACGAGTTGCTTGAACAGGCAAGAAATATCAAAGGTCGCAAGCGTGAAAACCCACGCTCAAGATAAATAAATTTTTGGAGGTAAAACAAAATGGCAAACACAATTTTTGAACAAACGGGCGGTACTTATACGCAGGTGGGCGACTATATGTTACCCGATTTATTACCGGCGGAAGAAGAAAAGGAAGCGAATATCAGTATTTGGGCAATGCGGCACAAAAGATATTTGAAGCAACACCATAAAGTGTTATATTATAATTTGCTGACAAGCGGTAAGCTCAATTCATATCTTGTAGATATTGAACAGCAGGCTCAAGACCTTTTTTCTCGGCTTGTAAAAGACTTAGCCGAAAAAGAAAATGTAACTGAAAACTTAAAAGCAACCGACCAAATGCTATGGGTTCGAAAAATGAACAATATCCGTAACCGTGCAACGGAAATTGTAAATGCTGATATAATTTACACGGTATAAACATAACGACGGCAGGGAGTAATCCCTGCCGATTTTTTGATGCTATTTCTGATTTGTTTAGTTATAAATATAAAAGTATTGCGTTTGCAGTACTTTTATGATATAATCACAACATATAAAGGAGTGATGGATTTGTCTTTTACATATAAGCCATTATGGAAGTTGTTAATTGATAAGGAAATGACCAAAAAACAACTGATGGAAGAAACCAACATATCAAAATCCACAATGGATAAAATGGGAAGAAACGAGAAAGTGTCAATGGAAATATTAGATAGATTGTGTTCTCATTTTTCATGCGATGTTTCCGATATTATTGAACATATTGACGAGGTTGAAAAGCAATGAATTATATAGGATCCAAATATTCGCTTCTTGATTTTATTCATAGAACAATATCGGATGTTACCGGTTACAAGTCAGGTGATGATTATATTTTTGCAGATTTGTTTGCGGGAACCGGGGTTGTAGGAGCGAGTTATAGAAAAGAAGGCTGTAAGGTCATTTCAAACGACATTCAATACTATAGCTATGTAATTAATAAATATTTAATTGAGGGATCAGAAAATATAGACGAATCATTGATAAGCAGTTTAGATTTATTGGATGATGTTGATGGCTTCATATTTGAAAACTATTGTGCAGGTTCAGGTAGTGGTAGAAACTATTTTACAGATAGCAATGGTAAAAAATGTGATGCTATAAGGATAGAGATCGAAAGACTTTTTAGTCAAAATTTGATATCTGAAGAAACATATTTCGGGCTTTTGGCAGGTCTTGTGAATTCGATAGATAAGTACGCAAATACGGCATCGGTATACGGAGCCTTTCTTAAGCACATAAAAAAATCGGCTCAAAAACAATTTAAGTTAGAGTTACTGCCAAGAATTCAGGGACCAAAAGGAGAAGCTTATAATGAGGATGTTAATAAACTGATAACGAGAATTCACGGGGATGTTTTATATCTTGATCCGCCATATAATGCTAGACAATATTGCTCAAATTATCACGTCCTTGAAACTATTGCACGATATGATTATCCTGAGTTGAAAGGCAAAACCGGTTTGAGAGAGCCCAATGGACAGAAAAGCAAGTATTGTTCTAAGAGAACATTGGAAAGTGAATTTGAAAATTTGATTGCTAATGCGAATTTTAGATACATCTTTTTAAGCTATAATAATGAAGGTTTAATGAATGTAGATGCAATAAAAAATATAATGTCGAGATACGGAACATATAGATGTTTCACTCAATCTTATAGGCGATTTAAGGCAGATAAAGACAAAAACAGAAATATTTCAGGAAAAGAAACGACTGAGTATTTGCATTGTTTAATAAAAGAGGAATGAAATGGGAAAATATAATGATTTAGACTTATCTCAATGGAGAGAATACACGGACATCGAAACGGATTCTTTATGGATAATCGACAAAAGAGATAATAGCGGTGCGCATAGTGGACATTATCATGGAAATTTTGTTCCACAAATTCCGCACCAGTTATTTTCTAGGTATACCAAAAAAGGAAATTGGATTTTAGACCCATTTATGGGAAGCGGAACATCATTAATAGAAGCACAACGCATGGGTAGAAATTCAATTGGAATAGAAATTCAACATGATGTTGCGAAAGAAGCTTATGACAGAATATACACTGAAAAAAATGATGTTGTAAGAACAAAGGTTGTGGTTGCTGATAGTCAAACATGTGATATGAATAAGATATTACTATCAGAAGGCATAAATAAAGTACAGTTTGTAATAATGCATCCTCCATATTGGGATATTGTGAAGTTTTCTGAAAATCCCAATGATTTGTCAAATTGCGACAGCATTAATGAGTTTTTGGATTCTTTTAGCAAAGTAATCGATAACTCGTTAAGTGTTTTGGAGAAAAATAGATATTGTGCAGTTGTTATTGGCGATAAATATGCCAACAGTCAGGTAATTCCCCTTGGGTTCTACTGCATGAATTTGATAATGGAAAAAGGTTTGCTTTTAAAAGCCATTTTAGTTAAAAACTTTGGTGAAACAAAAGGTAAATCAAATAAACAAGGCATATGGCGATATCGTGCCTTAGCCAGCGATTTCTACATATTCAAACACGAATATATTTTTGTATTTAAAAAGGTAAAGTGATTAAAATCACTTTACCTATAACGAATCGATTATACAATTTTCTCAAAGTCAATATCATCTTTGCTTATATTAAAAGCATAATACTCGGTCTTATGAATAGATGCATATGAATACGGATTGTTAAACTTTTTTTCAGCAATATATTTTATCAATCCCATATCATTTGTTTTAGCAGCAACAATGCAAGGGGTTATTTCTACTGCTTTTCTATCATAGTTCGGAATAATATAATCAAATAGCCATTTTATATACCAGTTAAGTTGATAATCCACAATATTCGCTGTAGGCTGTTCGTCTTTTAATTCAATTATTTTAAAGTGAATATTATTGTTGCTTTCTTGCATTGTCAATATATCTATTCGCTGCATACCTACTCCGCAAGAAACCTCATTGCCTACCCAAAAATCCTTTTCTGGAAATTCAAGTAAATTTAGCGAGCGTAAATTTTGTAAAATAAAAGCTTGTAAATGTGTTTCAAACGCATTTTGTCTGTTTGCTTTATATAGCAATCTTTCTTTTATAGATAGCGAATTTTGTCTACCGCCATAAATTGCGACATTATTATATTCTGATATTTTGTTTGATGAAAAATCATATGTATAGTTATCAGATACTGTTAGGCATTTGCTTTTATTTTGTAATTTTGATAATAAGTCGTTGAATTCAAAATCAGTAATCATAGTGCATCCGCGATTACCTTTTAATTTTCTATATATTAAACTCCAACATAATTCATAAGGATAATTTTTACCTTCTAAGGAATCTAAATATTCGTGTTCTGTTATGCCTATTGGGTATACGCCATAATCAGATGCCTCAATGAGTATGCGGTATGACAATCCTTTCCCAAGTTTAATTTTTAAGTAATTATCAGTATCATTTTCATCGAAAAATGCTCTAGATTTTGCTCTGAATATTCCAAAGAACTGTCCTTGATTACCATTGGTTGCTTGTAAGTAAAAAATAATATTGTCGCCAATCTGAATGCGAGAAATGTCGGCTATCATTCCCATTAAGTTGCGCTCTGCAGTTGCGTTATATTGAATAGTAGGATTATTCAAAAAAGGTGATTTTTTTTCGCTTGCACCAGTACCTGCGAACATATATTCTAAGTGGTATTTAAATGTTTGTCCATTTACAATAAAAACGTGTGTATTCATATTATTTTTCCTTCAAATGTTTTCTAAATTCTAATGGGTCATACCAAAAACAGCCCTCGCAGGCATTTTCTTCGCCATTGTGACGAGCGTCACCTTTGTAATATGACATGGGATAACCTAATTTCTTAGCGTCATATCTTATGCCTGTTCTAATGCATTCTTTACAAAATTGGCGTTTTGCATCATTTGCGGCTTTGCTTAATGGCTGAAAATCAGATAATTTTTGATCTTCATTTCGCATAACACGATCTTCATTTTTCATGCCATTTTTATGGTCTACCTCTGGATTTGACGTCCCTAATATTACACAACGCTGACTTTGGATTTGCCTTTTTATATCTGCTCTAATATGTTGTGAATAATCACCATTATTGAACCCTACAGTTCTTATTGCATCGGTTCTGTTTCCCGGAGTACGAGTTTTATCTCTTTCAACAATGTATTTTCTTCCAAATGGTCCGTCATCTCTTGACCATCCAGCACCATTTAAGAGTTGGAGACCTTGGTATTCTCCCACAAATTCATCAACAGATACCCATCTGCTGAAACCGTTCTCATCTATTCCGGCCAATTCCTCAAATAATTCGATTTTTGTTTTCTTTTTTGGCATTTTTGTCTTCCTCCAAAAACAATTTATAGGTTTCAATTCCGAGCGCATCAGCTATACGCTGTATATTTTCAAGCGAAATGCTGCGGCGGTAACACTCGATAGCACTTATGTAGGTACGGTGCATACCGCACTTTTCGGCGAATGCTTCTTGAGATATTCCCATAGCTGTACGATATTTTTTTAGGTTGTCACCAAATACTTTTATAATATCCATAGTTGCAATCCTCCTAAATTTATAGTATAATAAAAATGAACACAAAAAGTCTACATACAATAAGTATATGGCAGGTGATAGATATGCCCAAAAGAAAAATGGTTCAAAATAATTTACTTAAAAATTCAATTTCAGCATATTTTGCAGCAATTGAAATACATAATAAGCCCAATTTTTCGTATCGTTACGAAACAGTAACATTATTGATTATGAATGCTTGGGAATTGATTTTAAAATGCTTTGTGAAAAAGTACATTAAGAGCAAGTCTATATACAAAAAAGACGGGCATACAATTTCCATTGATAAAGCAATTGATTATACAGACGAGTATATTAACAAGCAGGAGCCAAAAGCGTTTATAGCAATAAAAGAAAATTTATGTCTTATTGAAGAGTACAGGAATAATATTGTGCATTATTACAATGAACAATTAGAACCATATATTTTTATGCTGACAGCTAAGGCGGCACTAAACTATGTGGATTTTCTTAAAAAGTACTTTTCAAAGGATATAATGGCAAATGAAGGTTTGTTTATTTTACCATTAGGGTTCAAATTACCGTTCAAGCCAGAAGATTTTCTGACCAAAAGGGCAGCTAATTACATTTCTTCTAAAGAATCAAAAGAGTTTATATCCTCAATGGTTAAAGTTATTACCGATTTGAATGATGAAGGCATTGAGGATACCATTGTTGTTGGATTTGATATATATTTAGAAAATGTTAAACGAATGAAAAATAGCGATTTACTTATTGCGATTACTTCACAAGATGCAGCAGATGCAAATTTTGCAAAAATTAATAAAGTTCAATTATCAGATGATCCTAATGCACAAAAAATAAAACTTTCAGATGATGAAATAGTTAAACTCTATCCATTTACATACAGTGATATATGCAAAAAATGCAGAGCTGATATCCCGAACTTCAAGCAGGGTAAAAAGTTCAATGAAATAATGTCTTCTTTAAAAGAGAACAATACTTATGCATATACAAGAAGGCTTAATCCTAAAAAAGCCAAAACAACAAAAACAACTCTTTACGCAGCAAGCATTATTGATGAAATCAAGCAAAGATACGAAACATAATTTGGTCTTGTTCACAGTTGTACTTTAATGATATGTACTTTGGCAACGAAATGGCAACAAAAAATCGGATAGCGTATGCTTTACCGATAATTCAAGTAATATAAATACTCTCTGATAAATTTCATAAACAAATGCGTTTAAGATTGATTTACAGGGAGCGAGTGGGAATAATATCAAGTGTTATTGTGCAACACCCATTATCCTGTAATGTGTAAATTTTAATATCCTTGAGCGACCTTGAAGAGCAATCTTTTAGGTCGCTTTTTCTATGCCCAAAAGTCCAGTGTTTATCGAACTTTTGGCAATAAAATTGTAGTTTTATTCGGAGTTTAAACAATATAGATAGAGGATAACAAAAATTACCCCAAAGAGAGTAGAGGGGTTTGTACAATAACATCACATGTTATTGTGCAACACCCATTATCCTGCAATGTGTAAATTTTAATATCCTTGAGCGACCTTGAAGAGCAATTTTTTAGGTCGCTTTTCTATGCCCAAAAGTCCAGTGTTTATCGGGCTTTTGGCAATAAAACTCCAGTTTTATTCGGAGTTTAAACAATATAGATAGGGGATAACAAAAATTACCCCAAAGAGAGTAGAAGGATTTGCACAATAACATCAAGTGTTATTGTGCAACACCCATTATCCTGTAATGTGTAAAATTTAAACAGTTACAGGAGGCTTTGCTGTACAAATATTTATATTTTGATACCTAAACCGTAGGTGACTTAAAAAACGCCGCTAATTTCTGCACCGTTTTTATCATATACTGAACCTCAAATATGTACAGCGTCTTTTGCAAGACCTGCATATCCACGCATAATGACAGATACGCTGTTAAAGGAAAAATCTGTGAATAAATTTTGCCTGTTAATGCTGACAGATTTATGATACAATGGTGCTGTTAGTTTGAATTGAAAAGTGGGTAGAAATATAAAAAATGAGGAAACTGAATTTGACAAAAGCACTTAAAAACGCATTACCGTATGTATTAACGCTTATACTTGTCGGTATAATGACTTTTGTTGCGGAAATATTGGGTGAGGGGGAGATAATCTTTCCTGAAATAACGGCACTTGCAATTGGCTATATGGTTACACAAAAGCAAGGTTGGAAAGTCAATGACAGCCGAATGATTGCGTTAATTGCGATTTGCGCTGTTGCGGGTGTGCTGACAGTCCGATACATAAAAGTCGGGCTTTATCTTGAAATATTGATTGCATTTGTATTTGCACAAATTCTCTTTATGTTTTCGGGAACAACATTTGCACCGATGATTTCGGCAATTGTGTTGCCCGTTATGATGCAGACCGAGAGCTTTATATACCCGATTGCCGCATTTTTGCTGACAATTGCAGTTGTATTATTCCGCAGATTTCTTTTGAAAGTTAAAATAAGAGATAAAGAGGATTTTCAGTCGGTAAACCTGCATGCAAAGAGCGATGTGATTGACACAGCCGTAAGAACAATCTGCGTTGCCGTTGTGGGATTTTTCGCAATTTGGTCGGGCTTTAAATTTGCAATTGCACCGCCGTTGCTTGTGGCATTTACGGAATTTTCCCGTCCGAAAAATAAGGCTCGCAACAAGCCGGTAAAGACGGTTTTGGTGATAACAGTCTGTGCATTTGTCGGAGCAGTTTCAAGATATGTGCTGAATATGACTCTCGGATTGCCGTTGACAGTTGCCGCATTGACAGCCACGGCGATAATGCTTGTAATTGTTTACTGCACAAAAATGTATATTCCGCCTGCCGGAGCATTGACAATTTTGAGTATGATTATTCCGAGTGAAAGCGTACTTTTGTACCCGTTGCAGATACTTGTCGGAACTGCGGTAATAATGCTGATTTCACGGCTTTTGTTTATAAAACGGCAAAATTAAAATAATCTTAATTTAATTATATTATTCTATAGAGGAAATTAAATGGATATATTTATTACAATTTTAGTTACATTTTTTGCAGGAATGGGCGCAGGCCTCGGAACAGGTTTTGCAGGAATGAGTGCGGCGGCTGTAATAAGTCCGATGCTCATAACTTTTCTTAATATGGATCCGTATATGGCAGTCGGAATCGCACTTTCGTCCGATGTTTTGGCGAGTGCAGTTTCGGCTTATACATACCATAAAAATAAAAATCTCGATGTCAGAAACGGTTTGATTATGATGGCGAGTGTGCTTGCGTTTACGATTGTCGGCAGTTATGTTGCAAGCATTGTTCCATCAGCTACAATGGGCGGATTTTCCGTGTTTATGACATTTTTGCTCGGCATAAAATTTATCATCCGTCCCGTTATGACAACTAAAGAAGCTATGCTCGGTGTGTCGGCAAAAAAGAGGGCAATCCAGTCTGTAATCTGCGGAATGTTAATCGGCTTTATCTGCGGATTTATAGGTGCGGGCGGAGGAATGATGATGCTTTTGATTTTGACGACCGTGCTGAATTATGAATTGAAAACCGCTGTCGGCACAAGCGTATTCATTATGACATTCACCGCCCTGACAGGCGCAACTTCGCACTTTATGATTGGTGGCACACCAGATTGGTTTGTGTTCATTCTCTGCATAGCGTTCACCCTTATATGGGCGAGAATTGCCGCCGTCTTTGCAAACAAAGCTAAGCCCAAAACCCTGAACCGTGCAACAGGCATTGTCCTCGTGGTGTTAGGTGTTGTTATTATGGGATTTAAGCTTTTAGCAAAATAAAAATTGACAGCTTAAAATTCAGGTCGGGCAATAGATTTGTAAAATGCAAAATTTCTATTGCCCGATTTTTCAACGGTTATGTTGGGGCTAATCGAGTAGGGTGAAACGAGTGCTTGCTTTGAACAATATTCAGGGGGAAGTATGCTTTTTTACAATTGCATTATTATTTCGCAAAAAACAAAGGAGCTGCGAAGAACGAAGTCTTAAACTTCATTTCTTCACAGCTCCTTAAATTTTCGTGTCAGATGTGCTGTACTCAGCTTATTCCCATAAGCTCCATAACTTCAATAAGTTGTTTTCCAGCATTATCGGAGGTCACAACCTTGCTATCTGTTATGACACGCCCGACCGATTTGCCTTTATGAATTAATCCTGAAACCATTTTGTCCATCCGATGACTGCCGACAAGGAGTCGGAAGGCATATCTTCAAAGAACTTTTCAAAATTCTTCATCGCTCTGCCCTTTCCGACCCATAAGATATCTCCCTGCTCCAAATCCATCACGCAGGTTGCATAACTCAGTCAGGGGGGCAGACTACTTTTAAAACTAACCGTGTAATCATAGCTTTTGAGTAGTGGTGCGAAATGAATCTTTAGTTATTATAATTCATTAACGGAATTATAATCTTCCGACTTAATCTATCATTTGTGGAGTTATAATTATAATTTATTATAGCATACAATCGTTTGATAACGATAATAATTATAAACTTTTAGGTTTTGCACATGAGTTGCGAACTTTTATTGGACAAGGCAGATAGACACGCATAGGAGAATAATAATCGGTGCTTTTAGGTTTCATCAGATTCAAAATAAATCTAATGCCGTAAATGCCCATTGCATATACAGGTGCGTTTACCGTAGTAAGCGGAGGGTTTGTATATCCCGAAAGCTCCGTGTTATCGAATCCCATAACAGAAATATCCTCAGGAATTTTGTAACCGTTTTCTTGCAGAGCTCTCATTGCACCGATTGCAATATGATCACTTGCCGCAAAAATAGCTGTGGGGAGATTCCCTTTGCTGATCATTTCTGACATCATTTTATAACCGGATGATGTTGAAAATTTGTCCTGTATAATAAAGCCATCATATTTAATGTTTAGTTCATCGCAAATGTCTGTGAAAGTGTTGAGTCGTTTATCAGGAAATATCGTTCCGTCCTCAAGCTGTTCAATGCCTCCGATAAAGCCAACCGTTCTATGCCCTAAATCATATAGATATTTAATTGCATCGGACACTGCCTGACGAAAGTCGAGCGATACGGATGTGATTTCAATATTCTCAACGGTCATATCAAGAAAAACAATTTTATTATTCAAAGAATGCAGTAATTTTATTTCTTGTTTACTAAACTTTCCGAGGCAGATTATGCCATCAACATCAGAAAGTACATTCCGATAGTCATTGTCTGTTTTAAATGTTCGTACAATACTTATATTATTTTTTGAACAGTAGTCCTCGATACCCTGTCTCATCAAAAAGTAATAATTATCTTCAATTTCCTGTTTGGAAGAGAACCATTGTAGAATTCCAATGCGACATGAAGGTGCTGATGTAACCCTTTTTTTCTTTACATAATTAAGTTCTTTAGCTGCTGCAAATATTTTTTGCTTCGTTTCAAGCGAGGTGCTGAGGGTAGTGTCGTTATTAAGCACTCTTGAAACAGTAGCTACTGATACATTTGCCTTTTTGGCAACATCTCTGATTGTAGCCAATTGAATCACCTCACTACCATTATAGTGAAATATTACTAAAAAATCAAGTTGTGTTTAGTGAAAAACAGAGAAAGAAAAAAATGTTTACCAAAAACTATTGACAGTTTACGAAACAAAACATATAATTTAGTTAACATAAAAACAAAAGAAACATTATTATTAAATAATAACGAAATCTTTTGTGCAGGTTGTCACGGCGTTTCATTTAAAATTAAAAGGAGGAAAAATTATGAAACAGACATCATCACAACCAAGACTTGATGGCAAAATCCCGGGTAGAATCAAATACACCTTTGCTTTAGGTGCCCTCGGCAAAGATATGATTTATGGTATGATTGCCACATTTTCAATGATTTATTTCACAGACATCATCAAGGTTAACCCGGTATTTATCGGCGTAATGTTCTTTGTTGCAAAGTTATGGGATGCCTTTAATGATTTGTTTATGGGTATGATTGTTGATAACACACGCAGCAGATGGGGTAAATTTATTCCATGGCTTGTAATAGGTACGCTGGTTAATTCAATTGTATTTGTTGTTTTATTCACAGACTTCCACCTCGATGGCGTTGGACTTTGCGTATTTGCAACAGCAGCTTACATACTCTGGGGTATGACTTACACAATTATGGATATTCCTTATTGGTCAATTATTCCTAACCTCACTTCAAATCCTGAGGAGAGAGAAAAAGTTTCGGTACTTCCGAGAATCTTTGCAAGTATCGGACAGTCACTTGTTATTGCAGGCTTTGGTGTTCAAATTATTGAGGCTCTCAGCGGCGGCACAACAAATCAGGCAGGTTATCACAGATTTGCAATCATAATTGCAATTGTATTTATTCTTACAATCGGTATTACAGTAATCAATCTTCCGAAGAAGAGAGATGATTCTGTTCCGGAAAAGAAAGTTAAGTTTAAAGATATTTTCTCAATCATCGGCAAGAATGATCAACTTCGTTGGGCGGTAACTCTTATCTTCCTTTACAACATCGGCATTCAGTGCATTATGGGTGTTGCTACATATTATTTCAAATATGTTTGCGGCAACGCAGGAATGATGTCATCATTTATGATCAGCGCATCAATCGCAGAGGTTGTAGGTCTTATCGTATTTCCTAAGGTTACAAAATTTCTTTCAAGAAAAACTTCGTTCCTTCTTGCGTGTCTTTTACCTGCATTTGGTCTTGTAATGCTTTTGTTCGTAGGTATTTTTGCTCCGCACAATGTTGTGCTCACATCAATCTCAGGTGTTATTGTAAAACTTGGTACAGGTCTTGAACTTGGTTGTGCAACAGTATTCCTTGCAGATGTTGTTGATTACGGTGAATTTAAGCTTGGAACAAGAAATGAAGGCGTTGTATTCTCACTCCAGACGCTTATCGTAAAATTCACAGCAGCTCTTACAGCACTCGGTATTGGCGCGGCACTTGGAAGCACACAGTATATTCCGGGACAGGAACAGTCTTTTGCAACAGTAGCATCAATCAGTACACTTATGTGTATTGTTCCTGCGGTTTGTATGCTTATTGCTTATGTTGTTTACAGAAAGAAATATAAACTCAATGACGGTATGATGAAGAAGGTTATAAACACAATCAGTGCAAGAAGAGAAGGCAAGATTGATATGACACAACAGCTTGATGAAAGCGGTAACACAGAGCCTTCTATGTTCCTTCCTACAGTTGCGGAAAAGGCAGGTAAATAAAATGATTGATACTAAAACAGCAATTGAAAAAATTACAAACGGTGAATTTGATAATCTTTTCACTGATATATATATAGATTCATCAATGATTGATTATCAGAAAAAAAGATATGTTCATGCAATTGAGCAGTATGAAACAATTTTTTGCCCTGATAAAGTAGCAATATTCAGTGCTCCCGGCAGAAGTGAGGTTTGCGGTAATCATACAGATCACCAGCATGGAATGGTGCTTGCAACATCCATTAATCTTGATACTATTGCTGTGTCGGCCAAGAATAACAATGATGTTGTAAGATTTGTTTCTGACGGTTATGATATGATTACTCTCAATATAAATGACCTCGAAGTTAATGATGATGAGGCAGGCACAACAGTCAGCCTCATCAGAGGTGTTCTTCGTGGACTTAAGGATCATGGATACAAAATTGGTGGATTCAATGCTTATGCAACAAGTGATGTACTTGTTGGTGCAGGACTTTCATCGTCAGCAGCTTTTGAGGTAGTTGTCGGAACTATTATTTCCGGTTTATATAATGATATGAAAATAAATTCAGTTGAGATTGCTCAGATTTCTCAGTATGCTGAAAATGTATTTTTCAAAAAGCCGTGCGGACTTATGGATCAAATGGCTTGTTCAGTCGGAGGAATGGTTAACATTGACTTTAAAGATCCGACAAAGCCAATTGTTAAGAAAGTACCTACCGAATTTGAAAAATATGATTACAGTCTTTGTATTGTTGACACAAAGGGCGATCATGTTGATCTTACAGATGATTATGCTATGATTCCATCGGAAATGAAAAAGGTTGCAAATTTTCTCGGAGAAGATTATCTGAGAGATTGTGATTCAAACGAATTTTATATTCGCCTTGACGAAATTCGTGAGGCTGTTGGCGACAGACCGGTACTTCGTGCAATTCATTTCTTTAATGAGGAGCATAATGTTAAAAATGCCGTTTCGTCACTTGAAAACGGTAAGTTTGTTGAATTCCTTGACGCAATCAGAAAATCCGGTAATTCATCGTTTAAGTATCTTCAGAATGTATATACAACAAGAGATATTCAACATCAGAACATCTCGGTAGCCCTTGCACTCAGCGAAAGCCTTCTTCGCAATTACGGCGTGTGCCGTGTTCACGGCGGTGGATTTGCAGGTACAATTCAGGCGTTTGTCAAAAATGATTTTGTAAGTAATTACAAAGAATTTATAAATAAAATTTTCGGAGAAAACTCCTGCCATGTTCTCAAAGTGAGAAAATACGGCGGAATAAAAGTAATGTAATTATGTAGGTTTTGTTTTTATTAAGGAGGACAAAATGAAAATTCTTGTTTTAGGCGGTGCCGGATATATCGGTTCGCATACAGTTTACAGACTTATTGAAAGCGGTAATGAGGTTGTTGTATTCGATAACCTTGAAACAGGTCATATCGAGGCGGTTCATCCCAAAGCAAAATTTTATAAAGGTGATCTCAGAAACAGAAGTGAAATTGACAGCGTTTTTGATAAAGAAAAAGGTATTGATGCTGTAATTCATTTTGCAGCCAATTCACTTGTCGGTGAAAGTATGACCAACCCTCTCAAATATTATGATAATAACCTCAACGGCACAAAGGTTTTGCTTCAGTCAATGGTTGCTCACGGAATTGATAAGATTGTATTTTCATCAACAGCGGCAACATACGGCGAGCCTGAGAGAACTCCTATTCTTGAAACCGATCCGACAAATCCGACAAACTGCTACGGAGAAACAAAAAAATCCATGGAGAGAATGTTCTATTGGGTTGAAAAAGCACATGGTTTAAGATATGTTTCTCTCAGATATTTCAATGCATGCGGAGCACATATCGGCGGAAAAATCGGTGAGGCACATAATCCTGAAACCCACCTTATTCCGATTATTCTTCAGGCGGCACAGGGTACCCGTGACCACATAAGTATTTTTGGTACTGATTATCCCACATCTGACGGAACTTGTATTCGTGATTATATCCATGTTACTGACCTTGCACAGGCTCATATTCTTGCAGTTGAATATCTTATGAAGGACGGTAAAAGTGATATATTCAATCTTGGCAACGGTGTAGGTTTTTCTGTTCGTGAGGTAATTGAAAAAGCAAAAGAGGTTACACAGAAAGATATTAAGGTTGTTGAAGAAAGCAGAAGAAGCGGCGATCCTGCTGTATTGATTGCATCAAGCGATAAGGCGAGAACTGTACTTGGCTGGAAACCTGAGTATGATGATCTGGGAACAATTATTAAAACAGCGTGGAAATGGCATTCAACACATCCCAACGGCTATAGTAAGTGAGGCGGTATTTATGAAGAACAGCGTTTACGGCTTAATATTAAGACTTGTTTCATACGGAATCAATACAGGGCTTATTGAAAAAGAGGATATAATCTACACGCAAAATAGGCTTTTGTCGTTGTTCCATATGGATGAACCCGATGACAGTTGTACTTGCCTTACAGCAGATAACGAGGATACTCTTGAAGAAATTTTGTCGGGACTTCTTGATTATGCATACGAAAAAGGAATCATTCCCGAAAATACAGTAACATATCGCGACTTATTTGATGTGAAACTTATGGCTTCACTTGTTAAGCGACCGTCAGAAGTAATAAGAGAATTTTGGCAGAATTATAGCTGTTCTCCTAAACTTGCAACCGATAGCTACTATAAATTCAGCTGCGATACCGATTATATAAGAAGATATCGTATTAAAAAAGACTTAAAGTGGAAAACATCAACCGAATACGGTGATATTGATATCACGGTAAATCTTTCAAAGCCTGAAAAAGATCCGAAAGCTATTGCAGCGGCAAAACTTCAAAAACAGTCGGGCTATCCGAAATGTTTGCTTTGTAAGGAAAATGAAGGATATGCCGGAAGAGTAAATCATCCTGCAAGAGATAATCACAGAATTATTCCGCTCACCATTGACGGTGATAACTGGTTTATGCAATATTCTCCGTATGTTTATTACAATGAACATTGTATTGTATTTAACGGTGAGCATACACCAATGGTAATCAATGATTCCACATTCAGAAAACTGTTTGATTTTATTTCACAGTTTCCGCATTATATAATCGGTTCGAATGCTGATTTGCCGATTGTAGGCGGTTCAATACTTACACATGAACATTTTCAGGGTGGCAGATACAGCTTTGCACTTAATAGGGCAGAGGTTGAAAGAAAGTTTATTGTTAACGGCTTTGATGATGTGGAGTGCGGAATTGTAAAGTGGCCTATGTCAGTTGTAAGATTGACAGGTAAAAACAAGGACAGCATTATTTCATTATCTTCTCATATTCTAAAGAGTTGGAGAGCGTACACGGACGCAAATGTTGGCATTTTTGCCGAAACAGACGGTGAAATTCACAACACTATCACTCCGATTGCTTTTACAAAGGATGGAAAATTTGTTATTGACCTCGTTCTCAGAAATAATATCACAAGTGAAGAGCATCCTCTGGGAGTATTTCATCCTCATGCGAATTTGCATCATATTAAAAAAGAAAATATCGGCCTTATTGAAGTTATGGGACTTGCAGTATTGCCCTCAAGGCTTAAAGATGAAATGGCTATTTTAAAGGATGCTATTCTTAATCACAAGGATGTAAGTGAAATTCCGAAAATCAGCAAACATTCCGAGTGGGTAAATGAATTTGTTTCGCAGTATGATGAAATCAATGAAAATAATATTGATTCAATAATTCAAAATGAGATAGGAAAGGTGTTTCTTAATGTTCTTTTGGATGCAGGTGTATTCAAAAGAACTCCTGAAGGACAAAAGGCTTTTGATAAATTTATAAAGACGCTGTAGTAAAGGAAGTGCTAAAATGTCAAAGGTAAGGGTAGTAAATTTTGAACCTACATCCAAAGGTGAAAACACTCATCTTTATACAATAGAAAATAACAGCGGAGCAAGCGTGACATTATGTGATTTAGGCGCAAGTGTCGTTTCGATAAAAGTTCCCGACAAAAACGGTAGTATTAGAGATGTAGTTCTCGGCTATGAGCACATTGACGGTTATGAATTTGACGGAACATACTTCGGTGCTACTGTCGGAAGATGTTGCGGAAGAATTGCATACGGCAAGTTTACTCTTAACGGAGAAGATTATCAGCTCTCTGTAAACAATGGGAGTAACCATCTACACGGCGGATTTAACAGCTTTAGCCGCAAAGTGTGGCTTGCGGTAGTTGATGATAAAGTTCCAAATACAGTTCTATTTATGCTTGATAGTCCCGACGGTGATGAGGGCTATCCCGGAAATATGAAAGTCTTTGTACGCTACACTTTTGATGATGAAAATGTACTTACGATAAAATGGTCGGCAGTTTCCGACAAAGACACAATATGTAATCTGACCAATCATTCATATTTCAATCTTAACGGACATAAAAGCGGTAAAGTTACAGAAAATCACAAGCTGAAAATAAATGCAAATTTCTTCATACCGATAAATTCAAACCTCAATCCCACAGGAGAGATAACTCCCGTTAAGAATACATCGTTTGATTTTACCGAATCCAAGTTAATTGGAAATGGTATTGACAGAAAAAACGAGCAGATTGGTTTTGCAAACGGTATTGATCATATGTTTGTGCTAAATCATTCTGATGAAGAATTTGTGCTTGCAGCCGAAGCTGAGGGCATTGATAGCGGAATCACATTAAAATGCTATACTTCTCAAAAAGGTGTTCATGTATATACAGCAAATTATGTCGATGTTTTGTCCAATATGGGAAAGGATTCAGCAACATACGGAGAAAATCCAGCGTTTTGTCTTGAAACCCAGGGCTTTCCCGATGCTGTAAATCACAAGAATTTTCCTACGACAATATTAAAAGCAAACGAAAACTATACACAAACTACAAAATATATTTTTGGTATAAACAAATAAAATAAGCTAATTTCTAACTCCTTTTAAAATAAAATCTCTCTAAAATCAAGGACCGCCTATTTTCTTGGGTGGTCCTTGATTTTTAATCTATGAGGATGTTTCATGTTTTACAGTATTACACCGTCTTAAACATATTCTGTTTTAGCGGTTATGTGCAATTCTGCCTGAAAATCGCCCTGTTCTGTTTGCGCCGTAAAACCGGAACATTCCTCTTGTACGGCTGTTTTTACAAACTGCATTTTTCATCGCCCGTGTATTTCTTAGCACTGTTTTTGCTTTTATATTAAAATACGCTTAGGATAGATTTCTTTACCCTCCGCATTAAATTCATAATTTTCATTACCCCAACTTTTAAAAAAATAATCACTTTTCCCTAGCAAATGTACAGAGATAACGGCGGTAATAACTTGCTGACTTATAAAATTGATAGTAAATTCTTAAATGATTGATTGTTTGAGAGTGTATTGAAAAACATTTTAATATTTGTTAGAATTTAAGTGGTGGTGAGAATATGTTAAAGATTGCGGTAGTAGATGATGAAATTGTATTTGTTGAAAGTCTGATTAACAAAATAACAGCGGTATGTGAAAAACTTAATTTTGAATTTAAAATTGACAAATACTCAAACGGATTTGATATAATTGAAAATTACAGCAAGTATCATCTGATTTTTCTTGATATTGAAATGCCGTCAATTGACGGTATTGCTACAGCCAAGCGGATAAATGAATTGAAAAGTTCAGCTGAAATACCTTTTATTGTTTATGTCACAAGTCACGATGAGCTTGTGTTTGATGCTTTAAAAAGTTTTCCTTATTCATTTATAAGAAAAAGTAAAATTGAATCTGATTTGTACGAATGTATTAATCGTATAAATAATTCTTTTGAAGAATTACATAAAACTATAGTATTGCATACCGAAAGAAAAGATATTCCGATTGTTATTGGTGATATTATTTATCTTGAAAAAATTAAAAATTATGTTGTGTATCATACTAAAAATCAAGAATATAAGGTCAGAAGTGATATGAATACAGAATTTAAAAATATCGCAGAATATGGCTTTATAAGACCGCATATTGGTTATGCTGTAAACAATAAGTATGTTGAATATATTTCTGCGGATTGTATTTTATTGCAAAATGATATTAACATTCCTCTTAATAAAAAATACAGAGATGATTTAAAGAAAAAATATTTCAAATGGTTGGGGGATATAAATGTTTAATTATGGTTTTGAGTTATTTGTAAATTTATTTCAAGGTGTAATGCTTACTGTATTTTGTTATAAATTCTTAACCCCATCACGCAATAAGATTTGTGAGGGAATAGCCTTTTGTGTTGCATCATTATTGATGTTTTTGTCAATTACACAGATAAACAGGTTGTATGTATCTTTTGCGTATATTGAAACGGTTGTATTTTTTGCAATTATGATTCCCTATTGCGTTTTGTTTTTTAAAGACAGAATTTTTGTTAAAATTCTCACACCTGTTATTTTGAATGTGATTTATTCAGTATTATCATTTGGAATTAATTATATCTTTTCTGCGATTATCAGTTGTGACTATAATTATCTTATGATAGAGAGTTCCCAATATCGTTATATGTATGTGTTAATGTCAAATCTGATTTTTGCAATTGTTTTATTTATAATTTATAATCTTTTCAAAAATTCGTTAAGCCATATTCACAAACAAGAAATATTGATTACTCTTGTAATTCCTTTGTTGAGTATTGCTGTAGGCTTGCTGACATTTTTGGTATCTTCAAACGCTGATATGTCTGATTTTGACCGTATTGTATTAGGAGCGGTTTCAATAATAATCCTTTCATTTACATTTATAAATTTTTATCTTATTAAAAGTCTTTCAAAAAATTATTCTTTGGAAAATGAAAATATTTTGCTTAATAAAGAAAAAGAGCTGTATAATGTTCAAATGACAAGTTCAGAAAAATATATGAAAAATCTTACTGATGTTAAGCATAACATTCAAAATCAATTGTTGTGCATCGAAAATTTGATTGATGGGCAAAGGTATGATGAAGCTAAAAAAATGTGCAATAATGTAAATAATAATATTTCTGCTAATGTCCATTTTTGTAAAACAGGTTATGTTTATTTGGATGCTATATTAAATGTTGTATATGAAAAAGCAATTGAAAATGATATTGATTTCAGCGTAGATTGTAAAGATAATTTAAGTTTTGTGGCAGGTGATGATTTGGCTGTTCTAATAGGTAATCTTGCAGATAATGCTGTTGAGGCACTTGCAAAAGAGCAAAATAAAAAATTAAAGATAAGCATATTTCAAAACGGGTCGTACGGGGTTTTAAATGTGCAGAATTATTGCTCTTCTTCAGTTTTGCAGACTAATCCAACTTTGTACACAAGTAAAGAAGATAAGAAAAATCACGGCAAGGGAATTTCTATAGTAAAAAGTATTGCCAAAAAGTATGGGGGAGATGTAGTTATTTCGGAGAAGAATAATGAATTCATAGTTTCGGTAATTTTAGATAACCGAATTTTTACCAAAAACCCACTATTTTTACCTGATTAAAATCAAATATTCTAAAAAATGCTATCCTTTCTTTAAGGCGTTATGCCAAGAAAGCGGAATGCAGACACAAAATAATCAGTTAACGCATAAAATAGCAATAAAATAGTTTGACTAATATATAATATTGTGTTAAAATTATACGAAAAAGGATAGCATTTTTGTTTTGTATTGAATTTTATGTTTTAGCCGTATTTGCGTTAATTCCGTTATTATACTTTGGCATTGTGTTGCAGGAATTTGAAACTTTTATTATCGAAAAATTTAAATAAGGTTTAAAGCTGCTTCCCTAAATAAGAATTATAGAGTGCAATTTTTGTCGGATTTATTACCATTTTTGCAAAAATCAACATTCGCAAATATTTTTTTGATAAAATAATAAGAAGGTTGATTACAACGAAAAACAAAAATTCATTATCAAGTAAAATTAAGGACGGAGTAAAAAAATGCACTAATGCAACAGCACATACAAAAGCTGCACTAAATTATGCAAATACGTACAGTCCAGGTCTAGGATTATATCAGGTAACTGGAAAATCAAGTGTTGTATTTCTTGGATAATAATTAAATAGCAACATCATTTCCTATATACTTTTAACATGTTATCCGTAAATTTTGACATAGTTGTATCAATAAACTTTTGTTTAAAGTAAATTATTATACAGAGGAGTAAGCTGATGAAAAAATTTGTAAGTATTTTATTGGCAGTCGTATTAATATTTTCTGTTTTAACCTGCGTCGGATGTGAAGCAGATAAAAAAGAGGAGAATACAATTACTTATTATCATTATGAGCCGTATGTATCACCAGTTTCTATTTTAATATATCAATATAATGAAAAATGTAAGAATGTTCAAAATAGAATCAATATTGTTGAGTTTGATAATATTGAAAAAATGACAAGTCAACTTACAACTGAGCTTATGGCAGGGAAAGGTCCTGATATTATTACATCTGGTGAATTATCTCTATTATCATTATCAACAGAAAAACTTATTAAACAGGGTGTATTTGCAAATATTGACGATATTATTTCTAATAGCGAAGACAAGGATAAATTGAAATTATCCGATTATAATTCTAATATTCTTGATGCGGGTGTTTACGATGGAAAAAGATATTTTATTCCTGTAACATTTGAGCCTCAGATTTTACTCTCCTCATCAAGCAAATTATCAAAATATTTAGACAACGAACAACCGGATTTAACATACGGTAACATCAAAGAATTGAGCGGAAATATTAATAATGATGATAATAATCAAGCTCTGTTTTCCGGCGTTGAGGATTATAAAAATGTTTTTCTTAATTTAATAGATGAAAATGTTGACTTCTATTCTCAAAAATATGATTTCGATAGCGATGACTTTAGAAAGTCTGTCACCTCACTAAAAGAACTATACAGCAGTAATGAGAAAAATGAAGATAACATAGTGCCAATGTTATCATCGAACGGTCAGATTGAATTATTTGCGTTATATGATGAAATTGCAGACATTGAAAATGATAATGACGAGCCTATAATTTTGAATACACCGAATAAAGACGGTGAGTCCACGGGTGTTATAACCGATGCAATTTTTATTAGCAATAATTCCGACAACAAAGAAAAAGCTCTTGAGTTTATTGAGTATGCGTTATCGGAAAAGGTGCAGAGTGATTTTTGCGGAGCGAATATAGAGGAATATCTACCGACAACCTCTTACGGAAGTGGCTGGGAATATCCCGTCAACAATGAATCTTACAGTAAATTATTTGATAAAGCAAAAGAGGTAAAGTATATTAATAACACTGCAAATATTTCAGAAGCTAATTTTATGTATGCAAAGGATTACGTTGATAACATAAAAAGTTATAGACTTTATGGATTGTATGATTATTATAACACAGAGGTTATAGGTGATATTGTAGATAAATTTTTATCCGATGAAATAGATGAAAATAAATTTATTAAAGAGCTCAAATCAAAAACTGAAATTTATCTTGAAGAGTAAATATTTTTGAAAAGTAAAACGATGTTTATAAGATGTTTTCTCGAAATATAATTTAAGAAAATAAAGGTTTAGCGATGAAAATATTAAGCTGCATATTAATAATATTTCTAATAACAAACAATTTGCATATGAATTTATAAAATTTGTTTTGAGTAACGAACAGCAAATGAAAATTGAAACAGAAGTGAATTTAACTCAGTGCATATTAATTTCGCTACTTATCCGTATGAATTAACAAGTAGAGTGTTATTGTTGATTTAAATAATAAAAATTCAGATAGACTACAGATTAATAATTTAGAATTATGTTAAGACATATAAAAAATCACAAGGTGAATCATTATGAAAAATAAAATTGCGATAATTTTAACATTACAATTTATTATTACTGTGTTTGTTTTCAGCGGATGTGGTGAAAGCACAGCTTCAAGCAATTCTTCAAAGCTTACATATTGTGCATATAATGAGGATGTTATTTGCGATATTATTGAAAGGTATAATAAATATTGTACAAAGCATCACGATGAGTCATATCAAATTGAAATTGTGGAATTTGATTCGGAAGATACTATGCTTACAAAAATATCAACGGAGATAATGGCGGGGAAAGGACCCGACATAATTTCATTGAATCAAAAATTACCTTTTGAAAAGCTGATTGATAACGGTTCATTTGCGGATATAGATGAGCTTGCGGAATTATACAAATCCGATATAGATTTTGATGACTATAATTCAACAATAATGGATTGCGGAATTTACAATGGAAAGCGATATATTATACCTATAGCTTATTGCCCCAATATACTTATAACAACTCAGGAAATATTAGATAAATATAATCTGGAAAATACTAACTTTTCATTTAAAGAGTTAGAGATACGGTTATCTGACAAAGACCATAGTTATGCGCTTTTTGGAAATAAAGATGAAACATATAAGTTCTTTCTTTCCTATGTTAATGAATATGTGGATTTTTATAATAAAACTACAGAATTTTCAAGCGATGAATTTACCGAGAGCTTAGATTATATTGGAAAAATGATTAGGAATGATAATTCAAGAAAAGAAGGAACTACATGGGATATAATAGGTAATTATTTGTTTCGTACTTCACAATTATCTTTCGACGGTTCTATGATGAGTACGCTAAATTCTTATTTTTATATTTATAATAATAACAGCACGCCGGTTATTATTCCAAACTACAATAAAAAGGCGAATGCAGTATCAGCATTTGTTCAATGTGGTATTGCATTGAATAATAATTCAAATAACAAAGAAAAAGCATTGGCTTTTATTCAATATGTTTTAAGTTATGATATTCAAAAATTATGGAGTGAAAGCAGCTCATCATCATCAATAGTGGTAAGGGCACTGCCTGTAAATAAAGCTGCTTTTGAATATGTAATTGACCATACGTCAAAACGTGTATATGATATTAATGATGATGGAGAGTATGAGAAATCTGAGGAAGAATATTCAGATGAAATAAAAACTAAGTTTTTTAATGAATATTTAGATATGATTAACAGTATAAGCAGTTGTACTTTATATGATTATCTGGAATTTGAAAATACTTATTACAACTCCTCGGTTATCGGAGATATTGTGAACGATTACTTAAACGGGGATATTTCAAATGAAAAGTTTATTCGTCAACTTACAGCAGCAACTAAGATTTATTTGAAGGAATAGATTATATTAAAATTTTATTATATGTAATAGAAAACTTACAGAAATTTTCTTGTGTATGCTTGTGTATGAGAGATATAAGAGGGTAGTATGAAAAGAAATCAATGGAGGATGTTCGCGCATTACCATTGGTCGTTGCCTTAAAAATGGTACATATTATGTTGCATCAGTTTCAGGTAAATGTTCAAGTTATTCAAAGCATTTAAGCAAAGCTTACTCATCAGCTAAAAACTCAAAAATGTCAGATGGTCAGTACTATGATTGGCCTGATGGAAGTATACACGGATAAGGATAAAATATAATTATGTTCACACGCTTTTTATTTAAACCGCATGAATCTATTAAAGTCATACTAGCTATACTTTTAAGTGTTATAATAATTACTTCATTTTCAAGTTGTGCAATAAAAAATAACAGCGAACAAAATCATCTTGTTTATTACACATTAAATGATGAAGACTCTCTTTCTTGGATTATAGAAAAATACAATAAATACTGCATAAACAGTAATAATCCGTCTTTCCAAGTTGAGATAGTTAAATTTGATTCTGAACAAGAAATGTCAACGCAGATATCAACTGAAATTATGGCAGGAAGTGGACCTGATATTATTTCACTTAGTCAAAAATTGCCTTTTGAAAAATTAATTGAAAGCCGTTCATTAATGAATATTTATGATTTGTTAAAAGATGATAATTCTTCAAATGCAATAAATTTTGATGATTATAACGTTAACATACTCAACGCAGGAGTTTATGATAACGGTTTATATATTGTACCGCTGTTTTATGGAGTTGATGTATTGGTATCTACAGAAGAAAGATTGAAAAATTTCGATATCAAAGAAAATAACGGCTTTTCTTTGACATACAGTAATTTTTCAGATGTATTTGAAAATTATTTTTTAAATGATGAAGGCTATTCATTTGTATCTAATGAGTTGTCGGATTTTTTGTGGTTTGATTATCCAATGCAACTCTTTTGCAGATTTTTAAACAGCTATGTTGATTTTGAAAATAAAGCTGTGTATTTTGATACCGATGAATTTAAAGATAATTTAGATGTAATGATGCAGATGTTGACGATTTCTCAAAAAAACAATACAAATGAATTGTTTGACGGATTGTATATAAATCGGTCATTTCCGTTGATGGCAGGAAGTTATTCTTATTATCAATCTATAAATGAAACACCTGTAGTCTTTCGTGGATTGACAAAAAGCAAAGATGTTAATTCCGCACACATACAGGTTGGATATGCAATTAATAATAATACGCAACTAAAGGAGCGAGCACTTGCGTTTATAAAATATACTCTTAGTGATGAAATTCAAGAAATTGGTGCAACAGCATCAGGAAGTTTGAGCTTTCCTGTGAATATGTCTGTTTACGATAATGCCAAGCTTGTTGCCGGCTCAAGAACGGATGATAACAATAAAATTATCGGGATTGACAACGATTTTATGAAAGCATACATTAACATTGCCGATAATGTAAACGCTTGCACCTTGTATCGAGATGTGTCACATTCATATTATAATGACAATGT
>ULJH01082350.1_pt1 | contig 31868 bp, 20 predicted proteins | sample 1950781 | NCBI WGS metagenome assembly ULJH01 (sample SAMEA4835462, study PRJEB28245) | human gut metagenome | biome: gut microbiome; material: fecal sample | place: Denmark | collected 2008 | reverse complement strand
GCAATCGCCGATATGCGGTTCTCCTTTATTCAGCAGGTCTGCGGTAAAACCGTTGTGAAGCCTAAGGAAAGCAAAGAACACGCACGCAGTGTCAAGATAGACAAGATTCTTACCGGCAAATACACCGCAATCCCGGCATTTATCGGAATTATGGCACTTGTATTCTGGCTGACGTTCGGAGTAATCGGTTCATGGCTTTCCGACATGTTGGATTTGGGTATCGGTGCATTGACGGATCTAACCGATGCAGGACTTACCGCGTACGGAATCAATCCGGTTGTGCACTCGTTGGTCATTGACGGCATTTTCAAGGGTGTGGGAAGCGTGCTTGCGTTTCTTCCCATAATCGTAACTCTGTTTTTCTTCCTGTCGATTCTCGAAGACAGCGGATACATGGCAAGAGTTGCGTTTGTCATGGACAAGCTTCTCCGTAAAATCGGTCTTTCGGGAAGAAGTATTGTACCGATGCTGATTGGTTTCGGATGCACCGTGCCGGGGGTTATGGCAAGCCGTACGCTGCCGTCGGAACGCGACCGTAAGATGACAATCCTTTTGACTCCGTTTATGAGCTGTTCGGCAAAGCTGCCGATTTACGGCTTTTTCAGTGCTGCGTTCTTCCCGGAACACGGAGCACTTGTAATGATTATTCTCTACTTCACAGGAATTCTTGTAGGTATTTTATTTGCACTTCTTGCGCGTGGTGTGGCATTCCGGGGTGAACCGGTGCCGTTTGTTATGGAACTTCCGAACTACAGACTGCCGGGTGCCAAAAATGTCGGTCAGCTGCTTTGGGAAAAGGCAAAGGATTTCCTTGAGAGGGCCTTCACGGTTATCTTTGTTGCAACGATTGTGATTTGGTGCCTGCAGACGTTTGATACGAGGCTGAATGTTGTATCGGACTCGCAAAACAGTCTGCTTGCAATGCTTGCGGGTGTAATTGCGCCTGTATTTGCGCCGCTTGGCTTCGGCGACTGGAGAATTTCAACGGCACTCATTACCGGCTTCATGGCAAAGGAAAGCGTTGTTGCAACCCTGACCGTTCTGACGGATGGAATCAGCATTACGTCGCTTTTGACTCCGCTTGCGGCAGCGGCACTTCTCGTGTTCTGCCTGCTCTATACGCCTTGCGTTGCGGCCATTACCTCTATCAAGAGGGAACTCGGCGGCAAGTGGGCGGCACTTGTTGTTGTTCTGCAGTGCGTGATTGCATGGCTGTGTGCTTTTGCGGTCTATATTGTCGGCGGCATGCTGCTGTAAGTGCAGCGTGAACTTCGTGGCTTGAGAGGTGAAAACATGAATTTTGCAACGATAGCAGTGTTAATTATAATAGGAGCCGCGCTTTGCGCGGCTGTCTTTTCGATGATTCGCAGCCGCCGGAAAGGCGGCTGCGGGGGCTGTTCGGGCTGCTTGGGCTGTTCGGGCTGCGGGGGCAGTTCGACAAGTCTGCCTAAGCAGACAAAACCCCCGAAATGAAAAAAGAGCCTGCATAAGCAAACCCTTCTTCCATAAAAGATGTATTAGTAATTATCGTGTTTTCTATGTTTGGATTACTTTCTCTTCATTTCCTTCGGAGTTACGCAAGTTCCGGAAGCTCTTGCAACTACGATAGGTTCTTCTAAGAAATCAGCTGCGGAAGCGTTGATGTCTTTTCTGGAAACGATAACTTTTCTTGCTTCGAAAGTCATGTGTCTGGAAGTGTTTCCGATTTTGTCGATTTCGCCGTAAGCTTCGATGTAGTCGCCTGCATATGTAGGAGCTAAGAATTCTACATTGTCATATGCGCAGAAAAGACCTTCGTCTCCGTCTAACTTGATTAATAATTCAGTAGCAACGTCACCGAATAAGTGAACCATATGTGCTCCGTCAACTAATTCTCCACCGTAGTGCGCATCCTTTGCAGACATTCTTAATCTTAAAGTTGAAGTAATTTTTTCCATTTTGTTTTCTCCTTTTTCATATCGATATTCTAAAGTTATTTTGAATAACTCAAAACTCACGAAGATATATATTGCAAAATGTGTGCCAATGGTTTATTATTGAAAATAGATAAAAAACGAACCGATTTGTGTTCACTGAAAAGGAGCGAACCTTAAATGACTACGACCTACGGAACAAAACGCGTTTTGGAACCGCAGTATGTTTTACCTACATCAGCATGGAAACTTGACAACAGCCGCGATATATATCCGGACGAGATGAGAGTATCCATTAAAAGAATACACCTCGAAGGAACAAGTTTCAAGCAGATTTGCACTGAAACCAACAATAATGAGGAAAAAATACGCCAAAAAATCATAGATATAACAATCCGCAGAGGGAAAATGCACAATCCGGTAACGGATACGGGCGGGCTTGTGTGCGGCACCATTGAAGAAATCGGGGCGGAATATGAGAATCCAAATGGGCTGAAACCCGGAGATACCGTGATTTGCAATGCTTCGCTGGCTTCGATGCCGATTTACATAGAAAACATAGGGGAAATCGACCGGACATTTAACCAGATGGAGGCAAGGGGCTATGTAATTGCACACGACCGGATTCAGGTTGTAAAAGTCGATAAAAACGCACCGAACAATCTGCTGCTGTTTGTGCTTGACCAGTCCGGGACCCTGCTGAGACTCGACCGGCTTGCCGAGGGCAAGAACAGATTCCTGATTGTCGGAAACAACATGATTACAAACCTTCTTTTTGGATACGCAATCCGGCGTAAAATCGGTGATACCGGGGAAATCGTCTGTCTTTTGGATAAAAAAACAGGAATTTCACTCTCGGGAGGAGGCATAGACAGCCTGCTCTCCAAGGTGTTTAACCAGATCCATTTTCTGGACATATTGAAACCGGTTGAAGCCTTGGAAAAGCTGAATGCAGACGACTTATTCGATTTGTCGGTAAACTGCGCGGAAATACCGGGTGCAGAGACAATCAACATATTGGCAACGCGGCCGAAGGGGACGGTTTTGTTTGCCAACCTGATAAACAATCTCAACATTGCTTTGTATATCACGGAATCGATTTCCAAGGACCTCGACGTGAGAAGTGCGGAAGGCTTTCTGGCCGACTACGACAGATTCGACATGGAACTGGTTTCCGAAGTGGCGCCTTACTTTGAAAATGCAACGGTTGAGACGCTGAAAGAAACCGAAGAGCAGGAATGGGAAATGAGTCCTTATACAAAGTCTTTGGTTGAAAAAAGCTTGTCAGATGATTTTGTTTTCAAGTCAAGAGCCATGCAGGTGGTCATGGAAGAAATCATGAAGGTTTCAAAATACGACTGCAATGTCATAATCTTCGGCTCCACAGGCGTCGGCAAGGAAAAAGTTGCAAACCTCATACAAAAAAACAGCGACCGCAAAATGCAGCCTTTTGTAAAAATAAACTGCGGAGCAATCTCGCCGAACCTGATTGAATCGGAGTTCTTCGGCTATGAAAAGGGTGCTTTCACCGGAGCAAACACAACCGGCAAAAAAGGCTATTTTGAAACCGCCAACAACGGCGTAATGTTCCTCGACGAAATAGGCGAGCTGCCTCTTGAAATGCAGGCAAAGCTGCTCAGAGTCATTCAGGACGGCGAGTTCTACCGCGTGGGCGGCACAACGCCGATTAAAACGAATGTCAGAATCATTTCGGCAACAAACAGGGACCTTGAAAAATTTGTTGAAGAGGGGCTTTTCAGGCGAGACCTGTATTACAGACTGAATGTTGTGCCGATTCGAATTCCGGATCTTGCCGACAGAACGGATGACATACCGGCACTTGTGAGTTTATTCCTCGGCAAATACGGCAAGAAATTCGGTGCAAAGCGCGGAATCGCAGACAGCGCAATGGATTATCTCAAGAGACTGCCATGGCCGGGAAATGTGCGTGAACTGGAAAACTCCGTGCAGCGACTGATCATATCGGCGCAGGGCGAGGACATAACATTGATGGATGTCATGCGCGAAAGCCACGGTGAACTCTTTGAGGGAGGAAGCTACGGCAGAGATGAAACTGAAGGAACTGAGCGGGAAGCAGAGATTGATCTGCAGTCGGCGGTGGAAGAATACGAGAAGGGCCTGATCAAATATGCCTGCGAAAAGTACGGTTCAACCAGAAAGGCGGCAAAAGCCGTGGGAATCAGTCAGACACAGCTTGTAAGGAAGAAGAAAAAATATGAAATTGAGTAGCGAACCGAAAAAGGTTCGCTATTTTTTATCGTGAAAACATTTCGGTTCGCCTTATGTAAGGATTTTACTGAAAGAAAGATACAGAAGTGAATCGAGATCAAACGGATGCCCCACTTTGTGCGGTGTTTGGGGATATATGCGAAAGGCTTGAAAAATGAAAAGCGTTGGCATAAAATTTGCTTAATATTAATGCGGGTAAGAAGGGAATAAATGTGATTTTTTGTGAAGAAAAAAATAATTTGTTCAAAAACGGTTTTTTCTATGGAAAAATCGAACCCAATGATATATAATTAACATAGTAAGTTATGCCCTGTACAGCAGCCGGATAGGTTTGTCGCGAAGCAGGAGCATAAAAATAAAATTAATATTTTTTCTAGGAGGAAAATAAAATGAAAAAAGGATGCCCTTATGGTACACACCGTGTAATCTCTCCAAAGGGAGTATTACCACAGCCAGCAGATGTTATTGATAACACAATGGAAATCTACGATAACGAAGTATTAATCGATGTTAAGACTTTAAACATCGACTCCGCTTCCTTCACTGAAATCGTAAGAAGAGTTTTAGACAAGAAGCCTGCAGAAGTTACAACTAAGGAAGAAATGGACAAGATCGGCGCTAAGATGATGGAAATCGTTGCTCACGCTGGTAAGCACAAAAACCCTTGGACCGGTTCCGGCGGAATGCTTCTCGGAACAGTTGAACAGATTGGTCCTGCATACGTTGGCGACTTAAAGGTTGGCGACAAGATTGCTACATTAGTATCCCTTTCCTTAACACCGTTAAGAATCGATGAAATCATCGAAATGAGACCTGCTATCGACCAGGTTGACATCAAGGGTAAGGCTATCTTATTCCAGTCCGGTATCTACGGAATCATTCCTGATGATATGCCAGAAAAGACTGCGTTATCAGCATTAGACGTTGCTGGTGCTCCTGCTCAGACTGCTAAGTTAGTTCAGTCCGGACAGAAAGTTCTTATCATCGGCGGCGGTGGAAAATCCGGTCTCCTTTGCTTACACGAAGCTAAGAAGAGAGCTGGCGTTACCGGCTTAGTAGTATGTGCTGCTGGTTCCCAGAAGTCCGAAGACAGAGCAAGAGCTCTTAACCTTGCTGATGAATACTTCCACATGGACGCTACAGATGCTGTTGGATTCTACAACAAGTCCATGGAATTAACAAACGGCGAATTATTCGACGTAGTTATCAACTGCGTATCCATTGAAAACACAGAAATGGCTTCCATCCTTTCCTGTAAGGACGACGGAGTTGTTTACTTCTTCTCAATGGCTACTTCCTTCACAAAGGCAGCTCTCGGTGCTGAAGGCGTTGGCAAAGACGTTACAATGATTATCGGTAACGGATACACTAAGGGTCACGCTGCAATCACTCTTCAGTGCTTAAGAGAAAACCCTGGTCTTAAAGCTTTATTCGAAGAAATGTACGCATAATTTTCGGAACATAAATAGCTGAAGATACTTATTAAAGGAATCTCGCAGGACTCCCTGCGGGATTCCATTCCAAATGCTTATTTGAATTATTAAAGGAGATTAAAAGATGGCTGTTAGAAATTGGAAAGACATTCCTCTTTTTAAGGATGTTACAGACGAACAGTGGAACGACTGGCATTGGCAGGTTGAACACAGACTTTCAACAGTAGAAGACATTGCACAGGTTGTTAACTTAACAGAACAGGAAAAGGCTGATATCGAAAAGGTTATGGGCGGATTCAGAGTAGGAATCACTCCTTACTATGCATCCCTTATGGATCCGGATGATCCTAGATGCCCGATCAGAATGCAGGCAGTTCCTACATTAGCAGAAATGCACAGATCCGAAGCAGACGACATGGACCCATTACACGAAGATGCTGACTCCCCGGCTCCTGGATTAACTCACAGATATCCGGACAGAGTTTTATTCTTAATCACTGACCAGTGCTCCATGTACTGCAGACACTGCACAAGAAGAAGACTCGCGGGCGAAACTGATGGTGCTAGATCAAGAGAAGACATCAACGCTTGCATCGAATACATCAGAAAAACTCCACAGGTTAGAGACGTACTTCTTTCCGGTGGTGACGCTCTCTGCGTTGAAGATGACACATTAGAATACATCATCAGCGAATTAAGAAAGATTCCTCATGTTGAAATCGTAAGATTAGGCTCCAGAACTCCGGTTGTAATGCCTATGAGAATCACTGACAACCTTGTTAACATGCTGAAGAAGTATCACCCAATCTGGTTAAACACTCACTTCAACCATCCAAAGGAAATGACTCCGACGGCTATGGAAGCTTTAAGAAAACTTGCTGACGCAGGTATTCCTCTTGGCAACCAGTCCGTATTACTTCGTGGCGTAAACGATTGTAAGCACATCATGAGAGACTTAGTTCACCAGTTAGTAAAGAACAGAGTAAGACCTTACTACATCTACATCTGCGACCTTTCAATGGGTATCGAACACTTCAGAACTCCGGTTTCCAAGGGTATCGAAATCATGGAAGGTTTAAGAGGACACACTTCCGGCTATGCAGTTCCTACATTTGTAGTTGACGCTCCTGGTGGTGGCGGTAAGACTCCTGTAATGCCTCAGTATGTAATTTCTCAGACTCCGCACAAGGTAATCCTGAGAAACTACGAAGGTATCATTACTACATACACAGAACCGAGCCTTCCGGATCTTCCTTGCAAATGCGACTTCTGCACAGGCAAGAGAAGCTACAAGTATCAGGGTGTATCTGCACTCGGTGAAGGTCCTGAAATCAAGACTATCGAACCTGCACACCTTGCAAGACACGAAAGAAACCAGCACTAATTTCGGACGCCGAAAAGTGCGGCAAATAATTAAAATTCATCCTATAGGGGACCGCATGGCCCCCTATAGGTGTGATAAAGGATATTACATAAATGGGTATATTGTACGACTTATCAACAAAATACAAAGCAATTTCCATTGTTGGAATGGCAAAGAATGCCGGCAAGACAACAGCGCTTAACTATCTGATAGAAGAAGCGATCGATGAAGGGATTGTTTTGGGGATTACTTCAACGGGCAGAGACGGAGAAACACAGGATCTGGTGACAGGAACCGAAAAGCCGAGAGTATACCTGGAAGAGGGCATGCTGGCTGCCGTACCTTCGCTTTTGTACGAAATGGCAGATGCCGGACTGGAAGTAATTCGAAAGACGAAATATTCGACGGCAATCGGGGAACTGCTGATATGCAGAGTCAGAGAAGCCGGATATGTACAGATTGCGGGACCCGTAATAAACGCAGAGCAGAAACTTCTTTGCGACGATATGCTTGAGCTTGGATGCGAGCTTGTTCTTATCGACGGCGCAATCGACCGAAAGACAATTGCATCCCCGGACACATCGGATGCGATTATACTTTCGACAGGAGCGGTGCTTTCCAGAACGATGAGCAAAGTTGTGGAAGAAACCGCACACATAGTAAACCTCTACAGAACGCCGGAGCTTGAAGCAGGCACGGCAAGAGAGGCAATTGAAAATAATAACTTTGACGACAAGATTATGCTTGTCGATGACAACGGGAATGTCCGCAAACTTGACCTCGCAACAGGTCTTGGAGCAGCCAAGGAAATCAACGGAGCCATCGATGAGGATACAAGATATATATATATACCGGGTGCATTCACAAACAGCGTGATTTCGGACATCAACTTAAAAAATCTCAAACAGGTGCGTTTTGTACTGAAAGATCCGACGAAGATTTTTGTAAATGCGATGGACTGGGGAATCTTCCGGAAGAAAGGCTTCCGCGTATCGGTTCTGAAAAACATCGAAATCGCTGCCATCACGGTTAATCCGTGGGCACCGGCGGGATACACCTTCGACAATCGTGTTCTTTTGGAAGAGATGCAGAAGGCAATCCCGGACATTCCAATCATAGATGTGAGGATGTAAGAATGAAACAGGGAACAAACAGGCGGCTTGCAAATGTAAAAACGAGGAAAGAAACGGGTCTTGAATATGTCATGTTTAACCTTGATCTTAACACACCTTTCGGCAGGAAACAGCTGAAGGAGGTAAGACCGTTTTATCCGGGTGAGGAACAGGACCTCCGGGATGAGCTCGACCGCGTGGAGAGAATGATATATTTCGTTAAGCAGAACAAAGTCTTGACGGATAAGATACTTGAAGTTTTCATGGAGATAAAAGATCCTACGCTGACCGTTCAGAGAAGCGGAGACACGATTCTTTCAACCGTGGAACTTTACGAAGTGAAATCTTTGCTGCTTCAGATGAGGCAGCTTGGGAAACTTACCAAAGAACACGAGGTAGGCGACTACAAGGGATGCCACTGCGTGTCCGAGTGTGAGAAACTCGAGAGTATTGGGGTGCTGCAGACGGAATCGGAAGACGGCGAGCCTGTTGTGAACACGGTGCCTGACGATTATTTTCTGGCAGACACCGAAGACTTGCTGGATGCACTTGACCCGACCGGAGACAGACTGAATACATTTTACATATACAACGAATTCAGCCCGCTGCTTGCGGAACTGCGAGGCAAAAAAAGAGAATATGAACTCATGATTCGCAGGGAGCAGAAGCAGAAGCGCGAAGAACTGAGAAAACAGCACGGAGTAATGCTCACACCGAAGTTCGATATCGTGCTTGCGAAGTCGAATCCGGATTTTGAGAGGATACAGGCACTTCCCGAACTTGAAATTGTGGATCAAGACTATATGAGCGTTACCTTGCAGCTTAAACCTACGGAAGAAATCTATAAGTTCGTGGGCGAAATTGAAGTAATCAACGAGAAAATAGAAGCAGAAGAAGAAAGGGTCAGAGGCGTTCTTTCGAAGAAAATTTCGGAGAAGGCGGATGTACTTTTTGAAAACTGCGAGAAGATAGGTGCTTTGGATTTGGCGCTTGCAAGAGCCAGGTATTCCATACGGCACGACATGGTAAAGCCGGAAATCGCCGATGAGCATGTCATCGAATTCGAGGACGGCAGAAACATTCAGGTTGAAGATGTGATTAAGCAGAAGGGCAAGACCTATTGTCCGGTTTCGCTGAGCCTCAAGGACGGAGTCACACTGATAACCGGAGCAAACATGGGCGGCAAGACAATTTCGCTCAAACTGGCAGGGCAGATTCCGATTTTGGCGCAGTATGGCTTTTTCGTACCTGCCAAGCATGCAAGGATCGGCTTGTCGAATTACATGCAGATTCTCATAGGCGATTCGCAGTCGGTTGAGAGAGGTCTTTCGAGTTTCGGTTCCGAAATGGAAGAACTTAAGGAAATCTTAGATCACGGTCAGGACAGAAGCCTGATTCTCATTGACGAAATCGCATCGGGAACCAACCCGACCGAGGGTACGGCACTGACCAAGAGCCTTGTCGATTACCTGATCGAAAAACCGTATATTTCCCTGATTACGACACATTTTGAATCCGTGACGGAGCGGGAAGGCATTGTAAATATGCAGGTAAGAGGACTCTCGGACTGCAATTTCGATCTTTTGAACCGCGAAATCCAGTATGCAAACCGCCGTGACAGGATAAATATAATATCCAAGCATATGGACTACCGTCTGTATCGTGTGGATAATAAAACCCAAGTTCCAAAGGAAGCCCTCAGTATAGCTGCCATGTTGGGAATCAACAAGGAAATTATCGAGGGTGCGAAAAAATACATGTGATAAGGAGAAAAAGGATGAAAAGCAAACTTAACATTGACCCACAAGTTGTTGACAGCGCTCGCCAGCATGCTGCTAACATCGCGCATGACATGCAGGAATTCATCGAGCGTCATACAACAGTGTCAACCGAAAGAACCATTGTGAGACTTTTAGGTATTGACGGTGTTGACGAACTTGAAACACCGCTTCCGAATGTCGTTGTAGACCACATCAAAGATGCAGGAGCACTTCCTACAGGTGCTGCATACTGGATTGGAAACGCAATCGTTCAGACAGGTAAGCAGCCGCAGGAAATCGCTGAAGAAATCGCAGCAGGAAAGCTTGAAATCACAAAGCTTCCGACATGCTCACAGGCAGAAGCCGCAGAAGCATTAAAGCCGGCTATCAAGAAAACATTCGAAAGAATCGATATGCAGAAGGCTAAGAGAAAAGAATATCTTGAAAGAATCGGGGAAGGTCCTGAACCTTATCTCTATGTAATCGTAGCAACAGGTAACATCTATGAAGATGTTATCCAGGCTCAGGCTGCTGCAAGACAGGGTGCTGATATCATCGCTGTTATCAGAACAACTGCACAGTCCCTGCTTGATTATGTACCTTACGGTCCGACAACAGAAGGTTTCGGCGGTACATACGCAACTCAGGAAAACTTCAGAATCATGAGAAAAGCTCTTGACGAAGTTGGCGAAGAAGTTGGCAGATACATAAGATTATGTAACTACTCATCCGGCATGTGCATGCCTGAAATCGCTGCAATGGGTGCTCTTGAAAGACTTGACGTTATGCTTAATGACGCAATCTACGGCATCTTGTTCAGAGACATCAACATGCAGAGAACACTGGTTGACCAGTTCATGTCCAGAGTAATCATCGGATACTGCGGAATTATCTTTAACTCCGGCGAAGACAACTACCTTACAACGGATGACGCAATCGAAGCAGCTCACACAGTAACAGCTTCCCAGTTTATCAACGAACAGTTCGCAGTACTTGCTAACATTCCGGAAAACCAGATGGGTCTTGGTCACGCTTTTGAAATGGATCCGAATACAGAAGACGGATTCCTTCTTGAATTATCACAGGCTATCATGGCAAGAGAAATTTTCCCGAACGCAAGATTAAAATACATGCCGCCTACAAAGTTCATGACAGGAAACATCTTCAGAGGTCACATCCAGGATGCGTTGTTCAACTTAGTGGCAATCTGGTCCGGTCAGTCCCTGCAGCTGTTGGGTATGCTTACAGAAGCTATCCACACACCGCATATGCAGGACAGATACCTCTCCATCGAAAACGCGAAGTACATTTTCAATAACTGCAAGCACATCGGTGATGAAGTCGAATTCAAGAAAGACGGTATCATTCAGAAGAGAGCACAGGAAGTTTTAGGCAAAGCTGACGCACTCCTTGCAGAAGTTGAAAAAGAAGGTCTTTTTGCAACTATCGAAAAAGGTATTTTCGGCGGCGTAAAGCGTCCGTTCGACGGTGGCCACGGTCTTGAAGGCGTTTGCACAAAGGGTGAAAACTACTTCAATCCGTTTATCGCACTGTTTATGGATCATGAATAAGGAGGTAGGAAACAATGGCAGATAACAAGACAGCAACAACTCAGGTTGATTTAACTTGTGTTAAGCCTTACGGCGACGCATTAAATGACGGTAAAGTTGAAATGGCATTTACGCTTCCGGTTCCTTATGGTGAAGAAGCAGAGGAATGCGCAAAACAGTATGCAAAGAAAATGGGTTTTGAAGAACCTAACGTAACATATTACTGCGAGTTGACTCCGGGATACACTTTCTTCGTTGTATACGGAGCAGCTCAGGCAACCATCGACTACACAGCAATCAAGGTTCCAAAGGTAGAAGGTACTGTTATGGACCGTGTTGAATGCGGTGAATGGATTGGCGAACACATCGGCAGAGACATCGTTGTAGTTGGAGCTTCCATCGAATCTGATGCTCATACCGTAGGTATCGACGCAATCATCCAGATGAAGGGATTCCACGGACACTTTGGTCTTGAAAGATTCAAGAACGTAGTTCCTTACAACATGGGTTCCCAGGTTCCTTGCGAAGCATTAATCGCAAAAGCTAAGGAAGTAAACGCAGATGCTATCCTGGTATCCCAGACTGTAACTCAGAAGGATATCCATATCAAGCAGCTTACTAAGATGGTTGAACTCGTTGAAGCAGAAGGACTTCGTGACAAGATTATCCTTACTTGCGGCGGCCCTAGAATTTCCCACGAACTTGCTCAGGAATTAGGTTATGATGCAGGTTTCGGTCCCGGAAAATATGCAGAACATGTAATGTCCTACATCATGCAGGAAGTTGAAAAGCGCGGATGGCAGAACAAGCCAAACATTGCTGACAGATAAGATAAGAATTACATTTGCCCGGCTTAAATATGCCGGGCAGGTGAATTTTATATTAAACAGGAAGGTGAAAACATGATTAACAAAATTAAAACTGCTCAGGAAGCAGTAGCCGGCGTACAAGACGGTATGACTATCATGGTAGGTGGATTCCTCGCAACAGGTTCCCCTGAAATCTTGATGGATGCATTAGTAGAAAAAGGCGTAAAGCATCTGACGGTTATCGGTAACGACGGCGGTCTCGACGCAGGTCAGCCTGCTGGCGAATTCGCAGCAAAGACCGCAAGAGGTATTGGTAAATTACTTGAACACCATATGGTAGATCACATTATCGCATCTCACCTTGGCGTTAACCCGAAACTGAACGAACAGTTCGCAGACGGAACCCTCAAATACACATTGGTTCCGCAAGGAACATTAGCTGAAAAGATCAGAGCAGCAGCTTACGGTCTTGGCGGCGTACTTACTCCTACCGGTGTTGGTACACCTATGGAAACAGAGCTTGATGAACTCGGAAGAGAAAAGAAAGTCGTAGAAATTAACGGTAAGAAGTACTTATTCGAATTACCGCTGTATGCTGACTATTCATTCATCAGACCATCCGTTGCCGACAAATTCGGTAACTACTACTGCTCCAAAGCAACGAAGAACTTCAACTATGTAATGGCCGGTGCTTCCAAGCACACAATCATTGCTCCTGAAAAATTAGTTGAAGTAGGCGAAATCGATCCTGATTACTTCGCAGTTGCAGGCGTGCTCGTAGATACTATTGTGGAAGGAGAAAAGAAATGGCAGATTTAAAAGTAAGAATCGCGAAAAGATGCGCGAAAGAATTTGAAGACGGCGATTTCGCTAATTTAGGGATCGGTCTTCCGACTATGGTTGCTGACTACATTCCGGATGGCGTAACAGTTACATTCCACTCCGAAAACGGATTCGCAGGAATCGACGCAGTTGCAGACGCTTCCAACCTTGATGTTGACATCATCAACTCCGGTGGTGTATATGTAACAGCAGTTCCAAGAGTAAAATACTTCGACACAGCTGAATCTTTCGGTCTCGTAAGAGGCGGACATGTTAAGGCTACTGTTCTCGGCGCCATGGAAGTTGCTGAAAACGGAGACCTTGCTAACTGGATCGTACCAGGCAAGAAGGTTGCAGGTATGGGCGGTGCTATGGACCTTTGTGCAGGATGCCCTCAGGTTATCATCACAATGCTCCACACTCAGAAAGGCAACCACAAAATCTTAAAGAAATGCACACTTCCGCTTACAGCAGAAAGATGCGTAACTAAGATTATCACTGAAATGGCTGTTATGGAAGTCAGAGAAGACGGTATCTGGGTAACAGAACTTCACCCTGACTACACTTGGGAAGAATTACAGGCTGCAACAGGCTGTGAACTTCACAAGGATGCTAACATGAAGGCTATGGAAGAAGAGTAGAAACTTGTCTTTTTCGCCCACCGCGTTGTCAACTTCGATTTTCTCAGTGCTCACATACTTCAAGTATGCTCCGCGCTTCGAAATCTTGTTTCCTAGCGGTGAACGAAAAATCCGGCGTTTCTAAGAATGCTTGCTAAAATCGCCTGTGGCACACGCCGCAGGCGATTTTTTTTGGCTGCGCCAAGCTCGAGGCGAAAAATCCGGCAAAGTGTTCTAAATTCCCCAAAAGTATTTAGCAAAAAGCTAAATAATTTTCCTGAACCTCTTGCTTTTTTACATGACAAATGATAACATGGATATGTAGCCAAGTACGGCGAAATTGAATATGCAGTTTATAAGGGTAACTAACGGAAGTGGAGTGAGATTCTCCGGCTGTTTCTCAGCAACCGTGATGCGCCGGGCAGGCGACGAGTCGGGAGACGAGTTATTGCTTAGATGTATGAATTCTCTGGGACAGAGTGAGCATCACTTAAAAAGGTAAACATGGCATAAGGATATTCCTGTTAGAGCGGCAGGGACGTTCGCCGGTGGCACTTTTTAGGCTGAAAGAATAGTTGCAGCGATTAGAGCGAGGCAACGGTATTTTAGTTAGCGAATATGCAGACTGTCTTAATGGGCAGTCTGTTTTTTCTTTTCATCCAAACATATAGGCGGCATCGCAAAGGTGCGGTGCTGCCGGTGGCAAAGAGGCATGGAGAACATTTATATGCCCGAGTGATGATTAAAAAGATATTAAAAAAATATGGAAAGGGAGGCAAACAATTTGGGCGACAATAGGCAGAAGCTATCGGAGCAGGTGACGGACAAAGAAGCAAAGCTTTTATCCATTATACGCAAAATGGATTTTGGCGAAGTAAGGGTTGTTGTTACAGACGGTGTTCCAACACGCGTGGAAGAAATCAAGAAAAGTATTAAGCTATAGTTAAAATTAAATAAGTGTCGCACAAAATGGAAACTGACCGGAAAACCGGAGGTTCCGCATGGATGTAATAAACACTGCACAAGTGGTGCAGGCGTTTTATTCACGTCCGGCGGAGCCTTTTTTTTGCAGTGCGGCGAAAAAAGAGGAGAAGAAATGAAAAACAGAAGAAAATTACTTGCAATTTTACTGGGAGCAGTGCTATGCATCAGTGCAGTATTGCCTGCAGATCCTATGTCATATGTATACGGAGCAGAAACATCCGGCCCGAATGTGAATGATAACGGCACGATTATCGCTGATATTGACTCCCGCTATAATGAGAGCAAACAGCGGGAAGAAATGATTTCATCACTCGGCGAAGATGATATGGAATATCAGATCTGGCAGGAAGGCGAATACGGATTCGGCGGTTTGCGCTGGAGTATATGGGGAAATATGCAGGTTGCTTATACTGAGATCAGCATCAACAAAAAACTGCTCAAAGCCGCATATCAGCGAACTAACGTACCGGTCGAAGTTGAGACGGTACTGGGGAATTTCTGCATAAGCAGTGACCTAATGCGCTACCTAGTTAAAAAGGGAAAAGGCAAGGACATCAAGCTGGTGCTGGAAAAGGGTGAACTCAGCGATAAGGAAAAGAAAATTTATGGCGAGGGTGCGTATGTTTGCAGTGCATACTTCACTTCAGGCGGGAAAAAAATAACCGATTTAGGATCGGAAAGCGTCGAAATTACATTATCAATCAGGGATAAAGTCTCCGGCGCACTCCAAGCCGGACGACTGGACAGCAAAGGAAAATTCCACAGCGTAAAATCCAGATTCGGGGGACAAATCGGAAATTTCCGCTGCAGATTTGATACGAAGCGCTTAGGAACTTTTATTTTGACAAGCAGCACGCGGATAGAGTATGCAAAGAGAGTAACAGCAGTGACATCATCCCAACTTAAGATTAAAACTGTGGGAAAGAAAAACGCAATCGGAATTAGCTGGAAAAAACCGAGCGGCTTTAAGCCGACGGGCTATCAGATAATGGCATCGTCCAAAAAGTCGGGAGCATACAAGAGAATTAAAACCACAAAAAAACTCTCCTGCGTTGACAGCGGCTTGAAAAAAGGAACAAAGAAATATTACAAGGTTCGTCCGTATGCAAAGATTAACGGAGAAAAGATATACGGAAAGTGGTCAAGCATAAAAGCCGCTACTGCAAAATAGCTAATTTTGTATGAAGCAGACAGGTTGATAACAGAAAGAATACAAAGGAGAAAAATCTATGCAGCAGATTTTGGCAGATATATTACATACCACAGGGCAGGCAATGCTCACACCGTGCCTGATTATACTGGCACTTTTGATGATTGCCGCACTATGGCAGATTGGAGACGTGCTAGTCGAATGGTTTAAGGTCAGACGCCCGCACAAGCTCAAAGTAACGGAATTGATTAAGGAAATACACAGCAGCGCGGAAAACGGAGGTGCGGCAGCCATCAGAGAAACGGTTGCAGAAAGTGGTCTGCTTAACAGGCAGAAAAATGCACTTTATCGTGTTCTCGATGCACCGGAGCTGTATACCCACGGTGCAACAATCACGGCAATCGCTGAAAAGGCACTTGCCTCCGAGGAGGACTACTATAACCGCCAAGTGCAGATTACAGATACGATTGCCAAACTCGGACCGTCTTTTGGTCTGCTGGGGACATTGATTCCGCTCGGCCCCGGAATTACTGCATTGGGCAATGGTGACACAGCGGCATTGGCCGCATCTGTGGGAGTTGCATTTGATACAACGATTGCGGGATTGCTGGCAGCAAGTGCTGCGGTTGTAATATCCGGAAGACGCAAGCACTGGTACGGAAACTATATGACAGAACTGGAAACCGTTATGGAGGCGGTTTTGGAGGAGATTGATACAAATGTTGAACACGAATAAGCGCAGACTGACCCGCAGAGTACACAGCTTTGAAAAGGCGACGCCAAATCCCATGGAGAATCTTGCGAACCTTGTTGATGTAATGCTCGTCTTTGCCTGCGCCTTAATGATTGCCATCATCACATACTGGAATGTGGATTTAACGCAGAGCAAAATCAGCAAAGAAGATTTGGAACCGGTTGATGATATGCAAGAGGCGATTCAAAACGATATTGACTCAGAAGTGCTGCAGTCAAAAGGAAGAGTCTACGAAGATCCGGAAACAGGAGAATTGTATATTGTAACAAACTAAAATGAGGGACAAAATCGAAAATAAAAAAATTCAAAGAATCATACTGATACTTTTTGTGCTGCTGGCTATCTGCGCTTCTTTTCTTTTGATTGCGGAGCAGACACGGGCACCGGAGGGAGCATGGAAAAACGAAGTTTATGCCATCCGGCCGTCCGTTTCAACGTTTCCAAATGTGAAGCTGGATAATATTCAAGGGAATACAAACTTGAGTAATCCGGTAAGACAGGAAGCGAAAGACACCCAAACAGAGACGCCGAAGAGTGAGCGGGCAGAAGCCGGCAAAGTGCCGCGGGACGGCACGAAAGAAGATACGGACGAGCAGGGAAAAGACACCGACGGGCCGGAATTTGAACAAAAATTTGAAGATTTACCAGAAGATGCTTTGGTGCAGACAAGCTTGCAGGTTTCCGACTTGATGAAGGAAATCGGACTAAGCGATTCAAAGCAGATTCTATATGTCAGAAACATCACGGGAGTAGGCAGCGACACGATTTTGCAAAGTGTAAACGGCAGCTATGCGCTGCTTCTCAGTACCAAAGGAACGACCATAATTCAGGTCAAATACAAAGATGCGGACGGGGATACAAAGCTGCACATAAAAAAAATCAACTATGTGCGCCCCGAAGGAAGCACACCTGTGGAAAAGCAGCCTTTGATTCAGACAAACCTCAAAGACAACGGCATATACAACCAGGCAACGCTGAATTTCGATGTATGGATAACGGACTATCGTGGCAAGGCACTTGCATACAGCGATATGGAAGTTATGGTCAACGGCGTTTCCGCAGATTATATCGGGGAAATGAGCCGCCAGACATACAGCACGGAACTTCAAGCCGGAAAAAATACAATCACAATCAAGGTTACCGATGAATATCAGTACACGGTGCAAAAGACATACACTGTGTTTTACAAGACAGGAAAAAGCAGAATTACCATCAGCCTTGAGGCAGGGACAATCGGAATTCCGTATTTGGTAAAACCAAAAGAAATAGATGTTGAGGCTGGAGTTTCTCTGTCGCACGTATTGGATGAATACTTGAAATCAGAAGGATTTACATATTCACATACGGGAAATTTGGACGACGGATTTTATTTGGCAAGCATTCACAAGAAAAATATGATTAAGGGATACAAAATCCCTTCGGATTTAATTGAAAAAATAAAAAAAGACGAGCTGCTATTTGACGAAAACGGCTTTGAAAGCGTAGATGACCTCGGTGAATTTGATTTTTGCCAAGGCTCCGGCTGGATGTATTCCATCAATGACTTATACAGCTCATACGGCTTCAACAGAGCCTATGTTCAGGACGGAGATGTCGTACGGATTCGCTTTACGCTGGCGTACGGGAAAGACATCGGAGGATATGCGGCAATGGAGGGAGCCTACGGCGTTTTGCAGAGCTATGGAAAGGAATGGTAGAGTGCGATATGAATGAGAAAATCACAGCAATTCTGGAGGAAACAGGCAAAGTGATAAAAGGAAAAGAGGAGACTCTTGAGAAAATCCTGATGGCCGTTTTGGCAGAAGGAAATGTTTTGCTGGAAGATGTACCGGGAGTTGGCAAAACCACGCTTGCTCTTGCCTTCAGCAAATCTCTGGGACTCTCGTATAGACGAATCCAGTTCACACCGGACATCATGCCATCGGATATTACGGGTTTTACGATGTATGACCGCCGAAGCGGAGCCTTTCGCTTTCAAGAAGGGCCTGTACTGCAGTGCAGCCTTTTGCTCGCAGACGAAATCAATCGGACAGCAAGCAAAACGCAGGCAGCCTTGCTTGAAGTCATGGAAGAAAAGCAAGTTACGGTGGATGGAGAGAGCCACTCTGTGCAAAGACCTTTCTTTGTAATTGCGACACAAAATCCTGCCGGAACGGCGGGGACACAGATGCTGCCGCAAGCACAGCTTGACCGTTTTCTGGTGCGGCTTTCCATCGGCTATCCATCGCTCGATATGCTGGTTGAAATTCTAAAAGACAGGCAATTTGAAAACCCGCTTGCTCATATAAAACAGATTACAAGCAGGGAAGAAGTGCAGGAATTGCAGCAGAAAGTCCGTGCAGTCTATACCGATGAGGCGATTTTGCGTTATATGGGAAGGCTGGCAGAAGCCGTGGGGGCGCACGAAATGATTTCTCTGGGGCTCAGTCCAAGAGGTGTGATTGCACTCCATCATACGGCAAAGGCATGCGCGTTTGTCAGAGGACGGGATTATGTGATTCCACAGGACATCCGGGATGTTTTTACAGATGTATGCGCGCATAGGGTTATCGTCAGTGCAAAAGGACGAATTGCAGAGAAAACGGACAAAGAGATTTTGCTTGATATTTTGGAACGCGTACCGGAGGAAGAAACCGCGAGACGATAGGAAATCAGATTATGAAGAACAGATTATTTTTCATCTTGTGGCTCGCCGTTTTAGTGCTTCTGTGGCTGCCGGGACGGCTGCAGTCTGCGGGAGTGATTCTTACAGACTCGCTTCTGGCAGTTATCGTTTTGGCAATTTGGACGTACTTTGCCACAAAACACATAAAAGCCGGCTTTGAATTGAAAGGAAGTCGGAACGGAGAGAAACAGGCAGTCTTAGAAATAAAAACAAATTACAGCGAAAAACTGCCAATCGGTCTGAAGCTCAAGATACAAAGCGAAAACTTATTGACAGGTCAGATGTGCGAAATGGCGCTCGGATTGCAGGCGGAAAAGAAAGATAAATGGACGCTTGAGTTTAAAAGCAGTCATGCGGGAAAGCTTCAGGTAATGATTGAGGCAGTCTATGTGACGGATCTTTTGGGATTGTTCTGTTTTCACCTCAAAGGAGTGGAAAGACAAATGCTTACCTGCCTTTTGCTTCCTCAGGCAGCAGAGCCTCCGCAAATGCCGGAAGTATTCTATCAATACGCAGAAAGCAGTGACACCTATGCCGAGAACCGGCTGGGAGCGGATCAAAGCCAGACCTACGAATTGCGGGATTATCGCAGCGGAGACAACTTCCGTGCGATTCATTGGAAATTGAGCAGCAGAAATGAAAGCTGGATTGTCCGCGAGGGAAGCTGCCCGATTGATTATCGTCTGCTGCTGCTTCTTGAAAACAGTTATGAAATCGAGGAAGCGGGCGAAAAAGCTGAGACGGCGATTGAACATGCCTGTGCATGCATAATTGCCTTGTCGGAGGATTTGACAGACAAAGGGATTGTACATCATATCGGCTGGTGGGATAAAAAAACACAAAGCGTGTGCACGGTGGAAATTCAGTCTGCGGAAGATTTGCTGCTTTCTCTGGGAGAAATACTCGCAGCAACCTTAGAAGAACGTAAGAGGACGATATGGGAGCGATTTCAGGATACATGCGAAGAAAATCGCTTTGCACAAATTATAGTAATTGATGATGAAACAGCGAAAAACCACAGTCTATAAAAAAGAAAACACGCCGTTAAAATGGGTAAACCGGGAAGAGAATACATGGTTTTCGGATGGGCCGGCCGCTTATATTTTTGCGGCAGGCTGTGCGACTGTATGGATGATGAGCGTTTTGGAGGTAGCATGCGGCAGCCTGCAAAGGGTTTTTCAGGCACGCAGCTTTGGCGAAATCCTGAACCTGTTCATGGAGCACCGAGAGAGCTATTTGTCGGTGATACATAAGGTATATGCACAGACAGGGGGTGCATTTCTTACCGTCGTGACATTTGCCTTGGCGGGAGGATTTGCAGCGTTTTGCTTTTTACTAGCTTTGCGCCGGGGCGGAATGACCTTTTTTACGGTATTTGCGGCATTTGCGATTGTGCCGGTGGCTTTGCAGCTTTGGTTGCCTTCGGAATCTGTACGAATGACCGGACTGTATTTCCTTCTCATAGCGGTGATATGCGTTATGAGAGGGTTCGGGAGAGATTACAAAAGAGGAATCGGCTTTCTATGTATTCTGCTGATGTCAGGAGCATTACTTGGCATCGCATTCGGCACGCAAAACGCAGCAGAGGGAATTGAAGAGCTGAGAAGCAGAATCGAAACACAAAAGGAAGAATGGCTTTACGGCGGCCGTGAAAGCGGCATGAGCTTTGGAAGCTTTTACGAAGATAAATCAGCGGAAAAAGATACGCAGACCGTGCTTCGGGTGACAATGAGCAGTCCGAGGGCGTACTACCTTAGAGGATATACAGGAAATCTTTACACAAAGGACGGGTGGAAACAGGCAGTAAGTGCTCTCACGCAGGAAGAGAAAGAAACTGCCGAGGAAAACACGCTGTTCTATCAGCTTAAAGAAAAGGGGTTCAGCCCTCAAACCATGCTCGCGGCTTTATACCGAGCTTCGGGCTTAAATTCCGCGGACGATGAGCAGAAAAATGTTATCCAAGTCCTGAATATCGGCGCGAGCCGCAGATATTTATACCTTCCTTACGAAGCGGAAAAAATCGAAGCGAGCGGAAGAACACTGATTGGCGGAGGCCTGCTTCCGGACAAAAAAAGCGCAGAACGCTATGCAGTAACGACAATGCCTTATGCGATAGAGCGGTACGGCGACATTCTTGACGGACTTTCAGCCGGCAGCGAGCAAGTACAAAACTACCGGCAGGCGGAGTCGAATTACAGGGACTATGTATTGCAGTTCGACATGCAAATTCCGGACGAATGCTATCAGGCAGTCGCAGAATTTTTTCTTTCATCCGAAGAGATTAAGACAAGCGGTGAGGCAAAGACTGCAATTCTAAAGCAGCTCAGCCGTTTGCAGTATGACGAGACGGTCACCGACAGGACAGACGACGATTTTGTGGAATCTTTTCTGAAGAGGGGATCCGGGTATGATAAACATTTTGCTGCCGCTGCCGTAATGGCATTTCGCTATTACGGAATTCCGGCAAGATTCACGGAGGGCTACCTGATTACACCGGATATGGCGGCCGGCGCGAAAGCAGGTGAAGAAATTACAGTCACAGCCGCGCAGGCGCACTGCTGGGCAGAATATTACGAAGCCGGAGTCGGCTGGCTTCCGTTTGAAACGACCCCGCCATACATTGGGCTGATGAAAAGCGCAGGAAGCATCGGCATAGAAGAAGATACAAAGACGCAGCCTCAAGAAGAGCAGCAGCCGGATAAAAAGAAAGACGAAGAGCAGGATTCAGCAACAAAGTCGGAAGTCAATTACCAGACACTTGTGCTGTTATGGATTCTGCTGCTGATAATACTGGCGGCCGTGATATGGGCATTGCGGCGGAAACGCAAGAGCGGAAATAAGAAACTTATTTATAGACCGCGCCGGAAGGAGATAAAAAGCACCGATCGCAGAAAAGCAATCATCGCGCTCCTGTATTTTATCAGGAAAAAAGAAGGCAGCTCGCAACCGAGCGTGCAGCGACCCGAAATCGAGGAAATTTATCTGGAGGCGCGTTACAGCACACACGAAATGAGTGAGGAAAAATATCAGAAAGTATTACGCTACTATTATGGTTTGCGAAGAAAACATAGAAAAACGAAATTACAGTCAGGAGGAAAAGATGAAGAAACAAAAGCATTTTAGAAAACGGCGATTGTTTGCGGTGCTGCTTGCGTTGACGCTTGCACTCGGATTGTCAGCAACAGGTTTTGCTGCGGATTTAGTCGAATTCGCATGTGAAAATCCAAATCCGAGCAAGGTTATCAAGTCAGACTGGACAAACTTTCGGGGAAACAGCAATCACAATGCGGTAACCACTAAGCCGGTGCCTACCAAGGCTTCAGATGCGGCACTGTTTTGGGCAACCAAGTCAGGAAGCGGTTATGGCTCACAGGCCGTAGGTTCACCGATACTGGTGGATGGCTACCTTTATTACAATCAGGGCAAAACCATCAATAAGATGGATGCCGTCAGCGGTGAAAAGGTGAAATCCGGAAAGATGGTCAACAACTCGAGCTTCAGCATCGTGCCGCCGACCTATGCGGACGGTAAGATTTTTGTAGGTCTTGCGGGCGGCATTATCCAGGCGTTTGACGCCAAGACGCTGAAGTCCCTGTGGGTCTATACCGATAAGCTCGGCGGACAGCCGAACTGCCCGATTACATACTATGACGGTTATGTATATACGGGCTTTTGGAACTCGGAAACGCGCGATGCCAATTTCGTGTGCGTCAGCGTGAAGGATGAAAATACGAAAAAAACGACGGAAGCCAAAAAAGCAAAGTGGAAATACACCTCAAAAGGTGGATTTTATTGGGCGGGTGCCTATGTATGCAAGGATTTCTTATTGGTAGGTACCGATGACGGGGATGACGCTTATACCGAGCAGACATCAAAACTTCTGTGCCTCAATCCGAAAACCGGAAAGGTTCTGAGCAAGAAAACAGGGCTTAATGCGGACATCCGCAGCAATGTTTCCTATGATAAGGCAACAAATCGCTATTATTTTACCTCAAAGGGAGGAAGCTTTTATTCTGTAAAGGTCTCCAAGAAAGGAAAAATCAGCGGACTGAAAGAATTGAAGCTCGGAGGCATGAGCACCTCCACGCCTGCAATTTACAACGGCAGAGCCTATGTCGGTGTTTCCGGTGAGGGACAATTTGCCAAGTATAACGGACATAACATCACGGTAATCGACTTGAAAAAGTGGAAAATCGCATATCGCGCTTACACGATGGGGTACTCGCAGACCAGCGGACTGGTATACACGGGCGCAAAAGACGGTTATACCTATGTATACTTTTTCGAGAATATGACGCCGGGCAAACTGCGTTATATCAAGGATAAGCCGGGACTTACCGAGGTCGTTGACGGCGTGGTTGAAAACGACGGACGCAAAGACTGGCTTTGTGCTCCGGTTCTGTTCACCCCACAGGGTTCGCAGGCGCAGTACGCAATCTGCAGCCCGATTGTCGATGAATACGGAACCATCTATTTTAAAAACGACTCGGCACAGATGATGGCTCTCGGCAGCAAAATAAAGAAAATCACAGTCAGCAAGATGCCGAAAAAGACAGTCTACAAGGAAGGCCAAACCTTTAATCCGGCAGGCATGAAGGTGGAAGCGGTTCTGACAAACGGAAAACGCATGGATGTCAGTCAGTATGTTCAATATGGGGCGGACCCTTTGACGACGGCGGACAGCGATGTGTTGATATATTATGCAAACCAGATGTACAACGATGAAGAACAGATGGATACCATTTATACAACCGTGGACATCAAGGTAACAAAGAAATAGACAAGGAGGTAACGAATGAAACAAACGAACAGCGATTTCAGCAAAAAACTTTTCTGCATGATGCTGTGCTTATGCATGATATTTTCGCAGATGAGTTTTGCGCTGGCGGATGTGGACGCGGGAGACGGCAGTGAGCCGGGCGAAACACCGAGTGAAGAAAATGTGCATCGCACACACTATCACTATAATGCGGAAACCGGAGAATGCGACGGTGACTGCGTCGTGGGCATCAACCTTGCAGACTTTGCAGGAAAACCCGATGAGTTAAAAGCCAAGTTGAGCGAAAAAAATGGGGTTACGTTGGTGAACCCACGTTATTATATTGATGACTTGGAAGGTTGGAAAACTTTTGTCGAATACATAAATTTGGAAGAAAATGTGCAGAGCACTCTTTATCCAACTACACCGGGAAGCTTTAGAAATTGTACTGTATGGCTGACAAAGGATCTCGACCTCAAAGACTGGGAAGAGCAGGTGCCTGTTGGAAGCTTGCAGCAACTTACAGTCGCAAGCGGAAAACTTCAGAATCCGAAGTTCAATGGATTTTGCGGTACATTTGACGGTAATTCCCACAGCATTACGGGAATCAATATCACGACAAGCAAGGGTAATGCAACCGGATTGTTTGCATTTTCCTATGCAGGCGAATTTAAAAATCTGACGACTGAAGGGAAAATCAGTATCAACGAAGGAACAAGTAATACAAATCCAGGTGGTATCGGCGGGATTATCGGTGCAGCAGCAAATGTAAAGTTTGCGAATCTGGTAAATAGAGTGGCAATTACATCAAAAAATACCGGGATAGGCAGTGCCGTCGGTGGAATTTGCGGAAGTTACTTTGTCACGCAGGTCACCTTTTCGCAGTGCAGGAATGAGGCTGCGCTGCAAGGCATGTCTGATGTCGGAGGCATTGTCGGATATGCAAACATGGCAGGCGCCATGGAATTTAATAGATGTGCAAATACTGGTGAATTGACAACTGATACGAACACCGCGTATGCAGCAGGCGTTCTCGGTAAATTTACTGCAAATTCAACGCGGGATCTTAAAATCAGTGGTTGTTACAATAGCGGCAAAATATCGGCCACAAAGGCGGCTGGACTTTGCGGGTATTTGACAAGTGTGAAAACATTGGATGTGAGTGCATCTTTTAGCAGCGTAAAAGATCTACAGCCTATGTATAATAGCACTGGCAGCAATAAATCAGATGCAAAAACCGTTTTATATGCAAGCAGTGAAGATAAGGTGGAAAAATACTGCACTGCAGTCACAAAGCTTGCAACACGGAAAAATGTTTGGTTAATGAACCAAGTCACGGGAGAAAATGTTTTCATGCTTTCCGGAGAGGCTGGCAGCGAGCAAATCGAATTTGCAGATAAAAATTCGCCGATTATCTCACGAATCACATTGACAGGCTATTCTTCTTCAACACCGATTAAGATTAAGGAGATTAAGAGCAAAGAAGAAGGCAAGTCTGTTGAAATAGTGGATACAGCAGACACAAAAGAATGCTATATAGACAATACTATCACAGCCGAGATCACTCTGACGAATCCGGGAGAGGGCGGAGTTGACGCAACTATTATAAGGCACGCACAGGGTTCTGAGGCATACAATGGAAGCCGAAAGGCATCTACGGCAGACCAAAGCTTGACTCTGACTGTTCCAGTCAGAGAAGAGAACGGCCAAAACCTTGAAGTTAAATTCGGAACGAAGGCACAAGCTGAGGCGGTAGCAAGCTACGAATGGTATGAAAAAGATAAAGAAGCTTCAGAATACAAAATCAGAAACGTGTCAGAACTGCTGGGATTTGCGGAACTTGTAAACAGTGGAAACGATTTTGCAGGTAAGACAATTCTTCTGGAAAATGATATTGACTTGAGCAAGATTTGTGGTGTGGGTATCGGAAACTGGAAACCAATAGGAACCAGCACTAGCCCGTTCAAAGGCACTTTTGACGGACAAAAGCACAAAATAAGCAACCTGTATATTGCATCTGCAAATCCAATGGGACCTCAGGGACTTTTCCTAAGTATTGATGGCGCAGGAATAAAGAATCTGACAGTCAGCGGTTCAATCTCAAACTGCATGGGTTCTGCAGGAATTGCAGCGTCTGCGACTAGTCCCAAGATTGAAAATTGCGTGAATGAGGTTGCAATTGATGTGAAAGCCGGAAACCCACTGCCGGTAGGAGGCATTGTTGGCACGGCGAGCGGAACAGGCTATATTCGCAACTGTGAAAACCATGGGAATTTGAGCGGTGTAATAACCGCCGGGGGTATTGTCGGCACAACAATAAATTCCACTAAGCCGACCAAGGTGAGCATCGAAAATTGTGTAAACAGCGGTGCAATTCATGCAACCGGAGGAGCGGCAGGAGGAATCACGGCAACGTATAGCTATGATGGCAAGGAAAACGGTTTATACCTCTGCAGAAACACCGGGAATGTCACATCAGTCAGCGGAAACGCAGGTGGAATTGCCGCACAGTTTACGGGAAAAAACAGTACGCAGAGTGTGATTGAAAAATGCGAAAATACCGCGACGGTTACCGCAAAGAATTATGCGGGCGGAATTGTCGGATATGTTACAAATACGGCAAATAATGCAAAGGCATATGTAAAAAATTGTGCAAACACCAACAAGGTTTCATCTGCAAACACGGATACAGCAGGTGGCTTGATAGGAATGTTGGAGATAAAGTTCACAAATAAAAACTACAAGGGTTCGGTAAATGTAGAAAACTCTTTTAGCTATCAAGACGGACAAAAAGCTATTGGTTCAATAACAAACACAAATACGAAAGCAGGTGCTCCTACAGGTGAAATCAATTATAAGCATCTATACTATTTAGATGAGAGCAATCCAAAGGACCTTTCGCAAGGAGACACAGAGCAGACGGCTTTATCAAGCGAAACCTTCCTCGGCTCAGGAATGGTTAAAAAGCTGAATGAAAACGGCAATAGCTTTTGGGGCTGGAATCCACGGAGCACCCAAAATCCAGAAGGATCTTTATACCCGGTATTTAACGGCTTTGAGAAATATCCGGTATGTGAACTAAGATTCATACCATTTACGGATGTTGATGCAGGGAAGTATGATATTGGAATCGAAGGCGGGACTTTGTCACAAGACTCAACCGAATACTACCTTGATTTTGCGGGCCGCCTTACAGGAAAGGCATCGATCGGAAGTAAGGATTCGGAAACAGCGGCAGAGGCGCCGATTGCTGTTTTAGTCTGCAACGGCAAGGCAACGGTATATGAAAATTCAGAGGATCTTACGATTCCACTGGATATTACTGCTGACGCGCAGATTTACTACGGAAGTAAAGAAAATTATAAATCCTTTGTCTATACCGAATGGTATGACGAAACAAAAAATTTATTCATCATTGAAACTGCGGGACAGCTTCAGTCAGTTGCAAAGCTGGTAAGCAGCGGAAAGACCTTTGAGGGAAAAACCCTGAAATTAGGGAACGATATTGACCTTTCGATGGTATGCAGTGCAGAAAAAGGTAGCTGGCAGCCAATTGGTACAACTCAAAATAAATTTGAAGGAACTTTCGACGGCAATGGCAAAACCATCAGTGGTCTGTATATTTCTAATACAGAGGACAAAGAGCCGCAGGGGCTTTTTGGCTATACATACGATGCAACCGTGAAGAACTTTACTATATCAGGCACGGTCATCAACCAAGCTGATGGAATAACCGGCGGCGTTATTGGTGTTGTCAGCGGTACGGCAGCTACTGACAACCGCGACGAGGGTAAAACCGAAATTAGTGACATTGAAGCCAATGTTACGGTAAGCGGAGCCGGAACCTACACAGGCGGAATTGTCGGGTATATAAACTCAAATCACAGTGGAAAATGGGCAGGCACGACAATTGTTGCTCGCAATCTCGACAATAAAGGAGATTGCACTTATACGGGCAGCAGTGCAAGTTCCTATGCAGGGGGCGTTGCAGGTGCCTTAGCATATGGCGATATAAGCGGTAAAGGTATCTTCGCACAATCGCGTAATAGTGGCAGCGTAACGAATACAACCGGAATCGCCGGAGGACTCATTGGAAAATGGGCAAGCCATTATATGTATAGTATGAAGACAACCGGAATCGAGGATGTCTACAATACAGGAAATGTAACTGCAAATAAGTCCGGAGGTGTGATTGGTGAGACTACTATAGAGAATGCATCGAGCTACAAACCTTCACTGAAAAGAGCGATGAATTATGGCTCTGTTAACGGCACAACCCAATCTTACGGTATTGCCGGAAAGCCTGCAAAAGGAAACTGCAACGCAGAGCAGGCATATTATCTTGACAATACCCTTAGCGGTACACCTTCTGAAGAAGAACTTGGAAATGCAGTTTCAGCAGAAATTCTGGCGACAGGCGAAATCTCATTCCTTCTTGACAATGGTGTAAGCAAGAACCGCAGAGGCATTTGGGGTCAGAGTATTGCAGACGGCAGACCGGAATTCTATGATTCAAACACTGCGCCGCTTGTATATAAGCTGACGATAACGATGACTAACGGCAGCCTTACATTGGATGAAACATTGTCAAATTTAAAGATTTGGAGCAGTGCTTCTGAGGAGAATATCACAACATGCTATTTCACTGTTATGTTTGGCACAGCGCAGCCGATTATCAAATGGCAGACCGCAGGAGTGAAGGAGGACTATGTCCTGAATACATTCCATATCTATGATCAGACGCAGACAGAGCTGGCAGCAGTTATCGATGAAGAAAACAGCAGCATTACTGTTACATTACCGCTTGTTTCAAACCTTGAAGCATCCGCAGAGTTCGTAGAAGTACCGAATCTCGGTTCAACGATGAAGCTGATTCTTCGCGGAAACGGCGGAACAATCGGAAGCGAAGAACAAACTGAAATTGAAGCGACTGTCGGCAACAGATTCCAAACGATTACACAGTTAAACACTGCAGCCGGATTCAAAAATGGCAAGTATGAATTCAAAGGCTGGTATTTAGATGAAGAATGTACGAAAGCAATTGACATGAGCAGCAGAATGGTGCCGGAGGACAAAGAACCGCTGCAGATTGATGTATATGCGGGATGGGATACCACTTCTCCGTATTATCAGGTAACTTTAAATGCAAATGGCGGAACCTTTGCAGAAGAACTCGCAGATGAACAGGGCAATCTTGTTTTGGATGTAAAAGATGGTAACTCCCTTGACCTGACTGCGTATAATGAAACCATCATGGCACGCGAAGGCTATACTTTTGTCGGCTGGTTCTTTGATACAGAACAGCACTTGCCATACAGCGATGAAGCAGTGGGCGGTGATATTACTTTGTATGCAGGCTGGAAGGAAAAAGGCACAGTAGCAGTGCCACACAAAACGATTACCTTTGATGCAAACGGGGGATATTTCAATATAAACGGCCAGCAGGTTAAACGCTATTATGCTTATGCAGCAGCGGGAAGCGCTGTAACGCTTGAAACTCTGGCAGTACCGGAGGTTGCTAGAGATATGGCTGATGGATATGGCTATCAATTTGCAGGATGGTTTGAAACAGTATCACCACTGGCTCCTGAAAATCCATGGAGTGGATGTGAACAGGTAAATGCAGATATTACGCTTTATGCAAACTGGACGCAGAAATCTTTTGAGGATTATGTTAAAGATCAGCAGGATTCGACCTTCTTCGTTATCAAAGATGTCGAGACCTTGAAGGCATTCAGAGATTATGTAGCAAAATGTAAAGACGAAGGAAAAAGTACAGCAAACGATCGTTTTGCATTAGGCGCAGACCTTGTACTGGAAGATGACTGGACAAGAGGCATAGACGGCTTTGAAGGTATTTTTGACGGAAACGGACATACCGTTACATACGAAGGTGCGAGTGCCCCGATTTTCGAGACCTTAAAAGGTACGGCAAAGAATATAAATATTGCAGGCAACGGCAGCATGAGCGGAGGAATCGCTAATATTCTGGATGGCGGAAGCATCGAGGCCTGCACAATTAAGTCAGGAACAGTATTGAACGGCGGTGACATCGTCGGTGGAATTGTAGGAACAATTCTGAATAATGGGTCTAATGGCAATAAAATTTCAGAATGCCGCATTGAGTCAGGTGTAACCATCAGTGGCGGAAGCTATGTTGGCGGAATTGCCGGACAAGTGAGCGGCAATGGCGATACATTAACCATTGAAAATTGCAGCGTAGGAGCAGCAACAATTAAAGGCTCAGGAAGCAAATCAGCCATGCCGGATGGCAGTGGTGATCCTAACCCTGCGAATGGAAGCGCTGTCGGCGGTCTGGGAGGCATCCTTGGATATGGAGCAGGAAGACTCAGCGACTGTATGTCAGACGCGTTAATTGAAGCAGAAGGCTCAGAAGTTTATGGTATCGGCGGAATTGTAGGCGTAAAGGGAAGCACACAGGGCAAACTTGAAGTTGAACGCTGCGGATTTACCGGGAGTATCAAGGCAGAAGGAAAGGCAGACAGCGTTGGCGGCATCTTAGGCAGCAATTCGGACGCACATTCGGACTGGGTAAATCTGAATGATGTATATGCAAATGGAACAATTGATATTGCGGAGCATGGTGATCATATTGGCGGTATCATGGGTTCTATGCCAAAGAACTACGAATCACTGGGAACAACTACAATTAGAAATGCCTACTGGAACGGAACAATTGCGAATCCGCAGGGGAAAATGTTTGACACAATTGCAGGAAATGACGGAACCTCCGTGTCGAATGCATATTACTCAGACGAAGATGGATTTTCCAGCAGAGAGGCGGACGCAAAGGGTATGCCATCATCTGCATTCGTCAGCGGTGAAATTGCCTATGAGTTAGACAAAAATCATAATCCACGTGGTACATGGACGCAGGGCGAAAACGGTCCGGAGTTCAATAAAGATGGAGAAGATGGCATTATCTATAAAGTTGAAGTCAAGAAAAATGACCATATGACTTGGGAGAATGAAGACGGAACAATAGACGCAGAAGCAGATATTACGACGACCGTTTCCAGTGACCTCAGCGAGAAGGCGGGTCTTACGGACTGTGACAAGGTATTTGTCAAAGGCGGTGAAAAAGTAAAAATCACTGTAGACGGAATCCCGGCGTCAAAGGTTATAAGCAATAGTGACGGCAGCACTACAACAATAAACTATGAAGTAAGAATTAAAGACACGGAAGATAATGATCTTGCATCCTGCTCCTCTGGCAATTCAAGTGCAGAGATGACGATTGATAAAGACTTATCCGCGTCCGGAACACTCAGCAGCACTTCAACGACAACCGGCGGAAATTCAGGGACCGGCGGAGGAACCGGAGGTGGAAGCGGAAGCGGAGACCAACCGGGACAAGGTGACGGAGACGGAACCGGAGATGGCAAAGGTGATGGACAGCAAGGCGGAGACGGCACCGGCGGTCAGCAGGGTGATGGAAACGGCCAGAGCGGAACCAAAGGGGATAACCCGAATGGTGGCAAAGGAGCCGGCACAGATGTGAAACCGGGCGTATCGACGAAACCAACTTCGGTAACTCCGGTAAACCAGACCACACCACAGGAAATTGCAGAAGAACCAGCGTCTAAACCATCACAGGCGGCTGATGATACGCAGCATTCACAGATTGAAGAGCCGGAAAGCGGCGGCCAGAGTCAGGGCGGCGGCGAACAAGGCACAATCAAGCCTGAGAGCAAAATCTACAAACTGATTAAATCTGTAACCAATACCATTCGCGAGAATCCGGTTGCTTCAGCAGCAATTGCAATTGCGATTGTTGGAATCATCGTGTTCGGTGCATGGAACAGAAAGAGAAAAGAGGATAACTCTGCGAAGAAATAAGCGGTAGTTTGACTTAAATATTCATATGAGAGGGGGCTGTCGCATTAACGGGAATCGTTAGGGC
>ULJH01046011.1_pt1 | contig 31987 bp, 27 predicted proteins | sample 1950781 | NCBI WGS metagenome assembly ULJH01 (sample SAMEA4835462, study PRJEB28245) | human gut metagenome | biome: gut microbiome; material: fecal sample | place: Denmark | collected 2008 | reverse complement strand
ACTCCACCGACAGGTCCATCTCGCTGTCGGACACCGAAATAAACAAGGACTGCAGCCCGTTTATCGTCATTTCCGCAACCGTTTTCAGAAGGTCAAACAGCCTCATCACCTCTGTTGAGCGCATGGGCTTCGTTGTACGGTAGACCACACTGCACTCCGTGCCGCAGACGGTCATGACTCTCACCGCCTCGTCAACGGTCAGCCGGAGCTCCTGCTGAGGCAGAAGCTCATATTCCATGCCGAGGAAATACAGATTGGCGCCGCGCTTGATGTAGGTACCCAGCAGAAGAATTCTTTTCAGCAGGTTCTGCACTTCCGCAGGTCCCGTATCCTCACATTGCTTCAACAGCTGCCCGATTCTGTTTATTTGCTTTCCGTACCTTGCCTCCAGCTCATCGTAAATACGGTTTTTTTCGGTCAGCTCATACAGCTTCTTCTGTATGAAATAAGCCTCTTGCAACTTCTCCTTGTTGTTTTTGATTATGGCTTTGTTACCGCTCAGTTTTGCCCGCAGTTCTGTCAGCGGACGCACATTGTCCTGCCATACGGCATATCCGCCGCTTATCGGTGCCGACGAGATCCGTATTCCGTCGGGACGGAAGACCTGAGTTCCCTCCTCCGGACAGGCTATGTCCTCACAGGCGGCATGGGAGCGGAGAACAATGTTTCCGCTGCTGTCAGCAATACAGGCAGCCAGCGTCGTTGCCTCGAAAAGCTCGACATATCCCGTGTTGGACTGTATCATCCGGCAGTGTATACAGCTTTCGTAAATCGCGGCAAACAACAGGCAAAACATCACATTCATATCGCCGAACCACCAGCGTACAGCCGGCAGTCCAGACAGATAAAGGACTCCGTAAAGAACCGTTATGCAGCCTGTAACAAACGGCGCAAGATTCTTTTTTCCGCTGCCCGGTATACGGCTTTTGTTCAGAAGCCGGACAAGCGAAAAAACCATGCAGGCGACCATCCAGACGAGACAGGCAAAATACAGCGGACGGTGAGAAAACGAAGAGTTGTCCTGTCCCCCCGGCACTCCGCCGCTGAACGCAAACACCTGCTGGTGCAGGTCGTTGGTAATCACAGACAGAAAAAGCACGGCCGGAACAATCGCAAGACAGCCGGTCCTTACGTTCAGACGGATTTCCTGTGGTTTTCCGAGAAACAAAGCAATATACACCCCGAGCAGCGGTATAAAAAGCATGGGTAAATAGTAAAGATACCAGATGTACCGCGCCACCGTCGGATCGGTGACGATCTCGTATTTCAAGTGCGCAAAACAAGCCACACAAGCATCAGGGCAGCCGTCAGGCGCAGACAGTGCAGAGTCTGTGGCTGTATAATGCGGCGGTCAAGGGAATAACCCCAAAGGGAAAACAGAAGTAAATAAAGCGCCGCGCGGATATAGTTCACATAAATCCCGCCGATGTCGAATTTGGCAAGCATCCTGCAGGAATAAGCCGCGGCAATGAGGACAAAAACAACGATCAGGGAAATCAGCTGTCTTGTGTTCCGTTTCATGGGGAAAATCTCTCTCTTTCTGTCGCAGACAAGGGATTCCCCCTTGGCGTTGTTTTTGTGTTTCCGACAGGTCGTTCCGGACGTGCGTTTCCGCAAACGGCACGCTCGGACCAACCCGCCAGCACCGTACGGATTCCCGAACCGTCATTTCCGTTCAGGTCGGGCACTGCTCCGGAAACGGAAACCGCCGTCTCTGACTGTCGGTAGTCGGTAGTATGATAACACATTTCCCGGAAAAACGCAAGAGTTTACAACACTCGGTGTTATTTTTCTGTGTGTTTTTCAAACCTTCACCGGAACTCCGCAAAGTCATAGCCACCGTAGCAATGGACAGCAATACAGAAGAAGGAACTTTGCATCCGAACCGCGACGGAGTTTGGATTACAATACGGGAAAAAGATCTGCGGAGCGATCTTTCACAGTGACCGGGTGGGGAGGGGGAGTCTCTTGGCTGTTTCTTTAAATATTAAGGCGTATTCTGAGATTTATTGTTATGCGAATTTGTATTTAATGTAATTGATTAAAACAACGAATATATTTATAAAAATATAAATACAAATACATCGATTAAAACATCGTTTTTTACGTGCTTATTGCGGCAGCACGAAAAAACTCCGACTTTGTTCAAGCCGGAGTTTTTGATATGTGCCGTTTCTGAAATGTACTTCGGAAACGTATGATTCATTGGTTTATGCGATTTTGAGAAGCGCTTTTCTGATTGCGATATAATCTGCGCTGTTGACTTTTCCGTCGCCGTTTCTGTCGCCTGCAAGCTTTGCGGCATCGTCAAGCGTTGTAATGCCGAGTATGGCGCGGCGAAGTGCGATATAGTCTTTTGCGTCAATTTTTCCGTCGCCGTTAACATCACCGCTTACTGCAGCAGCGAAGGCATATTCAACGTCGTTCACGGTAAATACAACGGTGTCGCCGGTGCATATGTGTGCTGTTCTGAGCTTGCCGTTTTTGTCATAAACAACGGCGTTTTTGAGAGCATCCGTGTTTGTGCCGAACGCAATTTTGATGAAGCCGCCGGATATCGCGGTGTCATCCGGTGTTTCGAAGAATTCATTGCAGTGAATGCTCTTTTCGTATCTGCAGACATTGCAACGGCAGACCATGAAGCCGTTCTCTTCGCTCCAAACGGTAAAGTCGTGACCGTTCGGCTGAGTTGAATACTGCGAAACTATATCGCCGCAATGGCTGCAATACTTGACCATAACAGCGCCGTATATGCAGTTCGCTTCTGAAATGCAGACATATTCGCCGCTGTAATCGTGACCTATGCCTTTGAAGGATATATCGTATGACACGCTCATTTTACCTTCGCCGAGCGGACCCGGATCCCGGAGGAAGCCGCCGTCTTCTATCTGTGCTTCGCTGTAGCTCACAGTGAAGGTGACTCTGACAACGGTATCTCTTTCGGGTAGGGTGATCTTGCCGTCGTTTCCGATGATATCGGTGTTGTCGGATGTCCATTTGCCTATAACAAAATAGAAGTAGCTTTCATCCCAGTCAAAAGAGAAATCGTAGTTGCCGTTCACGGTTCTGAGAGTGCCGAATTTACTGAGTAAGCTTTCGAGACGCTCCTGACGTGTCATAATATGCATGGGAACGATGAAATCATAAGAATTGTTTATGATAAGTTCGCTGTTACCGTAGCTCAGTCTGAGGAAAACGGAGCATACTTCGCCGCCGTAGTCCTCGTCGATTTTATCCTCGTCAACGGCCTTGTAATTGATTGTGCCGTCTTTGGCGATCACGGTATAATAGTCGGGCATGTCTTCAATTTGGTCGCAGTCCGCGAATTCGTCGTTATAACGCCAGTCATAATCACTTTTAACGGAAACAATGCTTACTTTGATATCCTTGAATTTCGGATTTCTTTTTGCAAGTATTTCTTCGATATATCTGCAGATGTTAACGTCGTCGTAGTCGGAATCTATGTCCCACGCTTCATCGCCGGGTTCGCTGAGGTCGCCTGTGAATTCATTCATGGTGAATCCGAAGCCTGCCATGCCGAACAGAGCATCGTCGGCATCCTTGAGAAGCCGGTCGGCTTCGGAAAGAAGTCTGACGGTTATTTTATAGTTGTTTTTGGCAAGCTGTGCATCTGTTGCGTTGAAGGTTTTGCTGACTTTGACATAGCCGTCCGCTTCAATTGTGTAGCGATACTGACCTGCCTTAATCTCATATACGCCATTGTCGTTTGGCAGTATCGGATCGCCGTATGCGCCACTGTAGCCGTTTTTGTAAAGTGATATTTTAGCGTTGGCGGGAGTAACGTCGAATGTGATCGGATAAATACGTTCGGCAAGTCTTACGGTGGGTGAAAGATCATCCGAAGCCACTTCAAAGTTGCCGTTTGCGTATTCGCTTCCGCTGTTGTAGGTAGCCTGATAAGAGTACTTTCCGGGCTTTAAAAGATAATTGTATGTGTCGTAGCCGTATTCGTCGGCAAGAGGCTTACAGAGTGTGTTTTCGGAATCAAAAACCTTGAGAGTTGCGTATTCGGTGGAAGAGCCGTTGGCACGTATCACACTGAATCCCACTTTGTATTTTTTCTGAGTCAGGCGGATTGTAAGCTCTGTGTCTTTTTTGATCGTGAATTTTTCGGAGGCTTCCTCGAAGCCGGCTGCATTGACGGTATAAATATATTCATAACCGCCCATGACGGTATAAACGCCGTTGCTGTCAGGATACTGCTTTGTTGGACGTTTGACATTGGTGCCGATAAACACGTCGGCGTTTTCAACGGGATCGCCGTCATCGTCAACAACCTTGACAGTGAGCTTCACCTTGGGGAGTTCGTGTCTGATAAGCAGAACATATTCCTTAACGGCAACGACACTCTTTGAACTGTCGGTGACGGTCTGTTTTACGGTAATACGCCGGTCGCCTTCTTCAACAGTGGGACGTTTGTTGATTTTTGCAAGCTGGTAGGATCTTGAGACCCATTTGTTATAGTCAATGCTCCAGTCGGATGAGTAGCTGCTGCTCGACGGCGCCTTGAGGCGTACCGAAGATATGCGCAGATTCTGCGAATATACGGGTATTTCATATTCTCCGTCAGAATTGGGTGTAAGCGCGTAGTTCAGAGGATAGGTTTCGATTCTGAGCTGAGTGTCGCTCAGGTACTTTTCAAGGTCGTCTGCCGCCGAGGTGCCGAAAACCGCTATGGCAGACAATAAGATGGCTGTGACAAGAACCAGCAGAGTTTTTCTTTTCATGATGTGAACCCTTTCTTATATTTGTGTTGCGGTATGTGTGCGTGGGCTGTGGAAGAAAAATGTCACCTCCTGCCCGGAGCGCAAAAAAAGAGCGCGAAGCCGGGTATCATTTATCATGATAAACGACTGCACGCTCCACACCTGAGCATAACAAATCAAAAAATACGGTAGGTATACTGACTTATGAGGGAGGATTCCCATGCGCATTGAAAAATGCGCTCAAATACAGTAATGGCGGTTGTTCCGGATTCAAACCGGATTCCTTTTACATCTACTCAGTTAACAACTTTTCAAACCGTATTCTCATCATCGGTGGCGATTATATCACAAATCCGCCTCCGTGTCAAGCACAATCTCTGTTATTCACGCTTCTTCTTACTTATAAATTCTCATTTTATACTTGAAAAAACGAAGCAAATGTGATAAAATCAAGTACATGATAATAACGACAATGCCTTATAAAGCATGGTCGGAATGAAAAGGAGCAATCATAATGGGCAAATTTTTAGTCAAAAAGACCGCGACAGGTATAAAATTTGACCTCAAGGCGGGCAATGGTGAGGTAATCGGAACCTCCGAGATTTACACAAGCGAAAAGGCGTGTATGAACGGAATTGAAAGCGTAAAGAAAAATGCGCCGATTGCAGAGTTTGAAGACCAGACAGCGGAACCGGTTGTTGAAGCAAAGCATCCGAAATTTGAAATGTATCTTGATAAAGCGGGAGAATATCGCTTCCGTCTCAAGGCGAGAAACGGTGAACCGATCCTTGCTTCAGAGGGCTATAAAGCTAAGACAAGCTGCCTTAACGGTATCGAAAGCGTGAGAAAGAACGCTGCCGAAGCCGCAGTCGAAGAAAAAGAAGACTGATTCCGTTGGCGACGGGTTTGCCCCGTCTCCTTGACAAAAGGCTTGGGCGGCAGAAATGCTGCCCGGGCTTTTTCGGTTTTAACGTGCTGTCGCAGTGACAGCAACATTTTCAAAAGAGAGAAAGAAGGTTTGCAGGAAGGAACGTTCATTCTGATTTAAGGAAAAACCGCTCGAACAACGCATCATTGCCTTAATGAACGCAGTCCTTTTTCCCCCACAGCAATGCCGTTGCAATTGAAATTACGATTAAGTACCGAAGACGACGTGCCTTTTCTGAAGGCGTTATGGCACACCGAATTCGGCTGGACGGAAGAGACATCCGAGTGCTTTATCGAACAGACATTTCCCGATTCGTACTGTATTATCTCGGAGAACTATAAAAAACCGCGCGCGGCGCTTTGCCTTATACCCGCATATTATTCCGGCAAAAAAACATTTTCGGTATACGCCGTCGCGACAGAAGCCAAGTATCGCGGCATGGGAATAATGTCGCGGACAATCGAAACGATCATGCAGTGGTGCACAGAAAATGAATGCGCACTGATTGCGAAAACGAACGCAAAGAGCGCGGAGCGTTTTTTTGCTCATCGCGGAATGAGACCCGCATTGTTTTATGATTATATCGCCACACGCGAGAGTAAACAGACGCGCGAAGGTACAAAAATGATAGTCAGGGACATCGGCGACGATGATTACATCGCCGCAAGGCACGAATATGCTGCCGAAGGGAAAACGGCGGAGTACAACGACGGCTTCATGCGCTTTTTGCTGTTGAAATTCCGTCGTGACGGCGGGCGTGTCCTTAGGATAGCATATGGCTATTCGCGGTTCTGCGCGATGGCGATGTTTCCGGACAAAGGGATTGTTCTGACCGAAGCACTTGCATCGCATGAAGCAGTGAAGTCGGTTTTGCCGTTTTTACAGCACCGTTTCAAAACGGTGGTTGCGGCAGCATTTTTGCCGACATCGGAGTATTCCGACACACGTCATGCCGGACTTATAAAATAAACCGGAGAAAATAATATGCTCAGACTTGAAAATATAAATTGGAAGACCCCTGACGGCGTCGGAATCATCGACGGACTCGACCTGGACGTTTCGGAAGGCAGACTGATCGTCATAACCGGACCGAACGGAGGCGGCAAAACAACGCTTGCGAAGATCATCGCAGGTATCATAAAACCGGATTCCGGTTCGATTTTTCTTGACGGCGAAGATATAACGTCGCTTGACGTGACGGAACGCGCAAAGCGCGGCATCAGCTTTGCCTTTCAGCAGCCTGTGCGCTTCAAGGGTATAACCGTCCGAAAGCTCATCGAACTTGCATCCGGCGGCAATATGAAGGAAAGCAACATGTGCGACGTACTCAGCCAGGTCGGACTTTGTGCCCGTGATTACATCGACCGCGAGGTCAATTCGACTCTTTCGGGTGGTGAGATTAAGCGTATTGAAATCGCGACTGTGCTTGCAAGGCATACGCGTCTTACAATATTCGACGAGCCGGAAGCCGGAATCGACCTCTGGAGCTTCAGCAATCTCATCGATGTGTTTAAACGTATGAGAAATAACCTGAAGGGAACGCTGATAATCATTTCGCATCAGGAACGCATACTTCGCATTGCCGATGAAATCGTTCTTGTCGCAGACGGCAAGGTCAAGGCGAAAGGCGATCCCGAAACAATGCTCGGCGGTATTCTGTCTGTCGGTGACGCGCATCCGTCGTGCGTGAAGCAGGAGGAGGCTTTCAGATGAATGACATAAATGAGATAACAAAAGACCTGCTTGGCAAAGTTTCCGACTGGAACGGAGAGTACAAAGGTGCGTATAACATACGTGTTGACAGCACATGTGCAGGCAGGCAGTCCAGTGATAACATCAAAATCTATTCAAAAACCGACAAGCCGGGTCTTGACATACGTATTGCGCCGGGAACAAAGGGTGAAACTGTTTCCATACCCGCCTGTGTCACACACGGTAACGTCGATGACCTTGTTTACAACGATTTCTATGTCGGCAAAAACGCCGATGTCGTGATTGTGGCGGGGTGCGGCGTCCATACCGAAAACGGCGAACCCGCAAGGCATAACGGCATACATCGCTTTTTCCTTGAAGAAGGATCGCACGTGAAATATCTTGAAAAGCACGTCGGTACGGGAAAGGGAATCGGCATACGTACGATCGACCCTGTGACTGAGGTACATCTCGGGAAGAATTCCGTTCTCGAAATGGACACGTCACAGATCGGAGGCGTCGACCGCACGGTTCGTAAAACCGGAGGCGAAGTCGGAGAAGGCGCGCGTCTTTTCATACGGGAAAGAATACTGACAGAAAAAGATCAACAGGCAGAAACCGATTTCTCCGTTGTGATGAACGGAAAAGGCGCCGGAGTCGATCTTGTCAGCCGTTCCGTCGCAAAGGACAATTCGTATCAGAGATACCGCTCGGTCGTAATCGGCGACGCCCCCTGTACCGGACATACCGAATGCGATGCGATAATCGCCGACCACGGAAAGGTGGATGCCGCACCCGAGCTTTGCGCTCACGATGAGGATGCTTCGCTTGTACACGAGGCGGCAATCGGTAAGATTGCCGGCGAGCAGATAACAAAACTCTGCACTCTCGGACTTACGGAAAAAGAAGCAGAGGATGTTATAATTCAAGGGTTCCTCAGCTGAACAATAAACGAAGTGATGCCGCCGTTACCGAACTAATCGGTACGGCGGTATTATTTTTTTAAAACCTTATTGACAAAAGCAAAGTGATGTGGTATAATTCACATCTGCTGTTGCACATCCGATGTTTTTTACGGCTGAAGGAGGAAAAATGTTTCTTGAATTGCTGAAACCGTTTATGGCTGATAATAAATATATAAAACCGGATCCGCCCGCAACGGCGGAAATGATTTTGTCTGCCGAGAAGTCCATGGGTGTTGATTTTCCCGACGAATTGAAAGCATTGCTTTCCGAATTTGACGGCGACCGATACCTTTGTTTTTCCTGCAATGAAATCGTTGAGACCAATCAAAGCGTGAGAGAGGGACTGTCCGAGTGTTACGAGGGTCTCTGTGATCTGCTCTTCATTGCCGGAAACGGTTGCGGCGACTATTACGGATATAGGAGTGAAAACAAAGTCTGCATGCCGGGTAGTATAATAATATGGGAACACGAAACCAACGAAACACATGAGGTCGCAAAATCGCTTGCCGAAATGATAGGATTGTATTATATCGACAGAATATGACCCGGGGAAAACCATGATAGTTTTTTCTTTTTGTTAACACAAAGAGCCCGAAAGTAACAAAAACATATGTTATCATGCAACACATAAGGAGAGTGAAAATATGAAGAAAATAATAGCTTTTCTTCTTACATTTTCAATGGTTCTGGCGTTTGCCGCCTGTGATATTGGAAATGATGTAAGCAGACCGGAAAACAGCGGTGCTTCAACAGAAGTGTCCGGAGAAGCCGGCAACGAGTCCGAGGCATCCGAGGCGGCAATTGCCACAGATGCAGACGGAATGCGGCTTATACCGATTCCGACGGACGAATATGACGGAACGCTTGACATCAAGTTTTCCGATGGTGTTGCATTTGCGCAGTATGCAAATGCGGGACTTGACAGTTTTTCGGTGACGTTCGTCGCATATACTTTAACCGACGGAAAGCGCACAGGCGTGCTTGAGCTTGGAGAAGGTGAATGGACGATAGTGGTTCAGTCCGGAAGGCTTTATGTACTCGACGCAGCCTCACGCCATATGCGTGTCTACGATAAATCGCTTATACTGCTGACCGAATACGATCTTCCGGCAAGTGATGATATATATTTCGCTGTCAGCGCCGACGGCAGGTATATTCTCATATTCGGAAGTAAACCGATACTTTGCAATGCATCCGATGGCTCGGATACAAAGCGCAATATAGCCACAAGTGTGCGCTCCGGATATGCTTTCGGAGATAAATTCGTCATCACTGCCGGTGATGAGATCGCGGTGTCGGGAAGAGAAAAGCCGATAAGCATTCTTGATCCCGCGACAGGAGCCATCACCTATTGCGGCGACGAACGTGCACTGAAAGTCAATGCCCCGTATCTCACCGAGACGTGGAATGACGGTATCATTTTCACTGAGATCGGATCCGGAAAGCGGCGCGTGATACATCAGCCGGATGAGAGGGAATATATTGTTGATTGCGATGACGGCACGATCGTCACCGTTGTTGACGGGCTTTATCGTATTTACCGTACCGAGACTTCGGAATATCTGACGCTTGATCTTACGGGTCATTCTTTCGGCTGCGCCGCCGAAAACGGATATTTCTACGCAGCCGACTCTGCCGGAGTGCATGTCGTCAATCTTTCGAAGGCAAAATACACCGCGTGCCGGATAAACGAAGCGGATGAGACCACCGATATTCACGGTATGTATGAGCCGTATCGTGAGGGGACCGAAGAAGTTGAAATTGCCGAGAGGGTGTTTGAAAAATACGGCGTCAGGATCATTTTCGAAAGCAATAACTTTGTAAACGGCGGCCTTTTCTATGAAGTCAGCGCGGCACCCGAAGAAGATTGGCTTCCTACCGCAAAGACGATTGAAGAGTTCCTTTCACTTATTCCGGCAACTCTTATGCGTGAGGTGAGCGGAGGAAAAGAAGTGTGGATATATCTCTGCCGTGATATTCATAAGGGCGAAGAAAGCTTCGGCGGCTTTGCCGCATATGTTTCTCAATATCCGTTCATAGCCGTTGACTCGTCGTTCCGCGGTGATTCTGCGATGGCTGTGCTCAGCCATGAAGCAGGGCATGTGTTCAATTACCGTCTTTCGATTGAGAGTGCGGCGAAGTGGGAGAAAGCCACACCGAGTGAATACTACGGAGAGAATGACCTGAAGCATACGATATATGACAACGATACAAGCGATGTGTGGTTTGTTTCATCGTATGCACGCACAAATGCGGAAGAGGACCGAGCCGATACGTTCTCCGCGATGTTTATGGCGGCATACAGGAATGAAAGTTCAGCTGCGTTTACGTATCAGAATATAATGAACAAATTCAAGATTTATGCCGAAATTCTCCGCGAAACATACGACTGTTGTAAAAATGCGTCGGAACTTTTCTGGGAGAAATTCGTAAAATAGCTTTCCGGAGAATCCCGACCGGATTTTCGGGAATATTTTCAGAAATTCAAAAAAACACTTGCAAAATCCGATATGGTGTGGTATAATACCAAAGCATTGTGACGGTATCATAGCAATGCTTTGCTAATGTAGCACAGTGGTAGTGCAGCTGATTCGTAATCAGCAGGTCGTGGGTTCAATCCCCACCATTAGCTCCATATTTGCAGTGTGAAGGACTGCTTCGGAAAAAGCCTTGATTTTCAAGGCTTTTTCTGCGTTGTTAAGGCATTTGCTTTCGAAAAACTTGAAGCAGACAGCCGAAATTCTGCAAAAAAGATTCCGTCGGCAACCTATGAATTACCGTATGAAGGCGCAAAAGAAATGCTGGTTGTTGAAAATGTTGATGATAAAGATTTTTTGACCGCACTTTGCTTCGATTTTTGTTCAAGACCGATAAAGAAAATGTATAAAATCGGAATTTTGTGTTGACAAAATGAAAAATATATGATAAAATATCGATATAGGCTTAATAAGAGCGGAACATTAATGGGAGAACACGGACGTGACAAAATGCAATGCGCATACTTACATAATGAATTGCAATTCGCAAAGATATGCGTTTTTGCACTATGCCGATGGAGCTTTTCCTTCATGGCGTAGTTCTGTCTTTATGCATCACTATGCCCAAAACGAATATTATATGATTATGAACAGCGCAAAATGACCCTTGACGGAATCACTTTGCGTTTTTTCTTTTGCATGAGTTTGATATGATTTTTAACAGCTTTGTCGGCTGACACATCGGTATATCATGCCATGGCATTTGATTGAGATTCCATGAAAATGATTAAGCACTTCGGCCGGACATACAAATTTTTTTATAACAAAGGAGATTATATTTATGTTTGAATTTTTGATTTTTGATATTGATTATTTTTGCCGCAGAAAGTGTTGAGGACTCAAAATGTGCAGGTATTTATAAACCGTGCTGCAATACAGCGTGTTTGGGATGCTAACATTGCGCAACCGTTTTTGCTTAGTTATTAATCATTGCGGCGTATTTCCGGTCGCTGCTATGAGCTATCTAAACAGTATCAGGCATCTTTGTTTGCCGGAGCAGTAGGGAAAAGAGCAAAGAGCTTGTCATACAACAAATTTGGAGAATCTATGAAAAAAGACAATAAGATTAAATATACAATAAAGAATCTGAAGCTTGCATATGGTCTTGCATGGAAAATATCGAAAAAACTGTTCTTCATGAGCATTCTGAAAGATGTTGTTATCGGAAACGTATTATCGTTTTCCCTTGTTTATCTCCTGAAGCGTGTCGTCGATTATATCACGGTCACAGTGCATTCGTCGGAGCTCGGATTCGATGCGGAGCTGTTCGGACTTTGTCTGGGCGTTTTTCTCCTCAAGCTGCTTTCGTCTGTGAGCTCTAACTATTTCAATGTGTTCAGGCAGAAAATGGAATCAAAAGCAGATGAACAAATGCAGAATTTGCTGATACGCAAAATATCCAGAATCAAAATGGAATACTTTGAACAGAGCGACTTCTATAATCGGTTCAATATGGCGCGTTCGACGGCTGTTAAGGGTGTGCTCGGAGTATTTAACGATACGAATGATGTCGTAAGTAGCCTTATAACTTTGATTATTGCAGCATCGATACTGCTCGGGAATCACATCTGGCTTGTTATACCTGTAATAGTTTTAGAAGCGTCTTTTGTGATCCTGTGGCAGAAGGTCTCTGTTTTGGATTATAAAGCTACTCAGATCAACGTCCCGGAAGAAAGAAAGCTCGGCTTTTTGTCTTCGTTGTTTGCAAAAAAAGCAGCCGCTCAGGATATCAAGCTGAATGAAGCCGCGTCCTTCATCAACGATAAACAGCGCTCGCTTTACAGAAAGATAGCGGAGGTCAAAAAGAACGTAAGCAAAAAAACCACTGTTTTGTTTGCGATCGTAGAATTTTTGGGACTTGTCTCGGATTATGGCTTGTATTTTTTTTGCGCATATAAAGCCGTGACCGGAGGTATCTCGGCGGCAGATTTTACTTACTTTGTCGGCATTTCCAAAAATCTCATAAGCTCGACCGGCTTCGTTGTAAGCATGATCGGTTCGCTTTACTATACGGCTATGGATATGGATAATTTCAGATTCATCCTGGAATGCGAAGAAGAAAGAAAATGCACCACCGGAAAGCTGAAGAGCGGATTCAACGGATTGAAGGTCAAAAACCTCAGCTTCTGCTATCCCGGTTCGCAGAAAGAAGTGCTCAGGGACATCAGCTTTTCAGTTTCTCCGAAAGAAAAGGTCTGTATTGTCGGGCAAAACGGTGCGGGCAAAACAACGCTTTCAAAGCTGCTCATTGGTCTGTATAACGATTTTGACGGCGCAATAGAATATAACGGGATCGATTCGGAATCTCTGGATAAGCAGGATGTTTACGGTCTGTTTTCGGTTGCTATGCAGGATTACTGTAAGTACCCGCTTACTGTTCGGGATAACATAATTATAAGCGATTGGTCAGACAAAGATAACGGAAGTGTGGAAGAGGTCTCCGGTCAGGCATCGGCGGACGGATTTATTGCCGGTCTGAAAGACGGATACGACACTATGCTGAACAAGGCTTTGTCGGATGACGGAACGGAACTTTCTGAGGGTCAATGGCACAAGCTCGTGCTTGCGAGAGCTCTTTACCGTGACCGTGATGTTCTTTTGTTTGATGAGCCGTCAAATTCACTTGACCCCATTGCCGAAAAGAATTTTATGGACGCGCTTATGGAAAAATATAAGGATAAAACCATAATAATCATTTCCCATCGTCTTTCGTGCTGCACCACGGCTGACAAAATTATTGTCATGGATGATGGAAAAGTTGTGGATATCGGGAACCATAAGGAGCTTATGAAGCGTAATGGCATATATAAAACCATGTTTGAGACCCAGGCAGCCGCATATATTGAAGCCTGAGGTTCATACAAATAAGATAATAGAAAAATGTTTTGGCGGAACGCCGTCAACGATTCTGCTTTTCGTTGGCGCTTTTCGCAGAAAGGCATGGATAAATGAAAAAAATGCAATTTGCCGAATATAAAAAGATCACGCTCAGCGCTTTGAAAATGCAATGGACCTACAACAAGCGACTGATGATCAGAGAGATCATTTTGAATCTTGCAGAAAAGCTTTTCTTTTACGGAGAAATTTTCTGCACCGGCCGTGTGCTCGATATAATCGTCGGAAGCAGAAGCGGGGATTTTACGACCGTTCTCATGTTCATTCTTTTGGTTTTTTCAATAAAGTTTTTTGAAAAAGCATTTCAGACCTATTCCAATTTCAAAAGAAGCCTTGAGCAATATGACGCTGATGAAAAGCTCAGGGAGAAGAGGATCGATAAGATTTCCCGCATTCGGATGGATTACTATGAAAGCAACGATCTTTATCGCAATAACTCAGATATAAGCTCGTTTTCTTCGCGCGAGATTGATGCGTATTTTGATGGTGTAATCAGTGTTCCGTCTAAGATTTTGGATATCATCATAGCGGTTGTCGCGATGATAAACATATCTCCCGTTATATGCGCTGCATTTATCGCGGTATATACACCGATATGTCTGCTCAAACAAAAAATGGGTATATCATGGATCAAATTCATTCGTTCGAAAATCACTCTCCAAAGCAAGCTGCAGGCGCTGTTTGACTTTGTAGCGTCCAGAACAACCATACAGGAGCTCAAGCTTTTCAATTCGTTTGATTATATCATCGAGCAAAGAAAAAAGCTGTTCGGTAAAATACGTGACGAATCCATACGCTTCAACCTGAAGCAGACAAATATCGCAACGCTTCTGACGGCGCTGCCCCTTGCGCTGTATTACGGTATGTATTTTGTCCTGGCATTGAGCGTGTGCGCCGGAAAGATGATCATCGGTGACTTCTGGATCGCAGTCAATCTCGCCACAAAGCTTAACGACAGTCTTTCGTCCGTGAGCGGTTCGATCAGGAGCTTTTCAGAATCTTGTGTACGCTTCAAGACCTATAATGACTTTTTTGAGAGCGAAGAAGAAAGGACAAACGGAAAGAAGCTTCCCGAGAATGCCGATATAGTTATAAAGAACCTTACATATTCATATCCCGAAAGTGAGAATAATGCACTCGATCATCTGAATATGACGATCAAAAACGGCAAACGCACGGCAATTGTCGGATATAACGGAGCAGGCAAAACAACGCTTTCAAAGATCATCGTGGGGCTTTATAATAACTACGATGGGGATGTTTGCTTTGGTGATGTGCCCGCACGTGAAATCGCCAACCGGGACATATACAGCGCTTTTTCAGTGGCATTTCAGGAGTATTGCAAATATCCGTTTGGAATACGCGAGAATATAACCTTGTCCGCCGATGTAGACGAGAGCAGATATGCCGATGTACTGCGCCGTTCGGGTTGTGATAAACTTGCGGAAGAGCTGTTGCTGCGCGACGAAACTCCGCTCAACAAGGAGTATGACGAAGGCGGCACAGACCTCTCGGAAGGTCAATGGCACAGGCTAATGCTCGCAAGAACGTTGTATCATGGTTCTCGGTATGTGCTGTTCGATGAGCCTACGGCATCACTCGATCCTCTGATCGAAAATCGTTTCATAAACGATATACTTGAACAGTCGACGGATCAGACGGTCATTATGATCACGCACCGCCTGATATGTATGCCGAAGTTCGATAATATCATCGTGCTGGACAACGGCGCCGTTGCCGAGCAGGGTACTCACGCCGAATTACTTAAGAAAAAAGGTATTTACTACAAAATGTGGTCAGCTCAGGCTGAAAAATATACCTCTGTCTGAAGGAAGGAGAAACTTGAGATGTTTAAAAGAGAAAATGAGTATGGAGGCATTGTTGGAATATGACTACAAAACCAAATAAGAAAAAACGCTCTTAACAAAATGTTTTTAAGGCATCACCGCACAGCCTGCGAATTTTTGTTTCATCTGACGACAAATCCGACTGCGCAATTGCACCATCGGAATTACGCGGTGAAGCCTTAATTTTGAATAACAATTGCAGAAGCTCTCGCAGAAACAAATTGAGAGCATTTTCAGAAGATCTTTAGAAGTCGGAGCAGGGAAGAGGCGCAAAGCTTTGTTTGACTCTGCCTCCGCGGGAAATAACAAAAACAGCCCGAAACGTAGTCGTTGCAGACATAATTTCGGGCTGTTTTGTCTTAGTGATTGGACTTGAACCGGCGGACTCTAAGTCGGAATGATTTCAACAACTATTAAATGGAATCCGTGCGGGCGTTTGGGCGTTAACTGTTCTTTCGCTCTCGTTCTCGCATTTCTTGCAGCACTGCAATTTTTATTGCGATTTTTTTGAAATCGGTATTGATTTTTACCGGACACAGTGTTATAATAAATATTGGTCGTTGGTACGATTTATGAATTCAATACGGAGGCGTAGCTCAGTTGGTCAGAGCGTTCGGTTCACATCCGAGAGGTCATGGGTTCGAGCCCCCTCGTCTCCACCAGAATCCACTGTAATTTTGATAGAATTACGGTGGATTTTTTATGTGTCAGTATCTTTATCTCGGGTGTTCTGGCGCTGTTTTCGAAAAGCACGTTTCGCGATCTCATGGATCCATTCGTCGTTTTCGTGCATGTCAAACAATTGGTCGCTTTCAATGGTAAGCGGAAAAAGGAGAGTCGCCGTCATACTGCGTGAATTGCTTTTTTCAACGGCAAACGAATACTCATATATACGGCAAAGACGGCGCAGGTAGCTGAGCATCATGAACAATCCGCCGTACTCTCCGGTAAAAGGCATGCGCTCAAATTCGCCGCTCACAACAGTTTCGGCAACGGTTTCCGGAAGCTTATATGCAAACGTTGCGGTCAGTGTAACAATACGCTCTGTCGTTTCGCAACGTGTTCTGACACCTTCTCTGCCTGCCATGATATCGCACGCCGACAACATCGTCAGCAGTATCCGACAAAAATCTTTTTCCGAATAGCGGACAATCGGAACGCCACGCGACCTTACGACGGTGCAGCTTTTGCGCAGAACACCGCGAACCTCGTCAGCAATGGCAGTTACCTTTCGTATAAGTGCACTTGCGTCACCTGTTCCGCTGTCTCCTCTGCCGCTGTATCGCAATACCTCACGATATGCGGTGACGCACTGACGCAATTCGGGCGGTAATTTTTCAAGCACTTCGGGGCAGGTCATGCGGCGGAGTTCTTCGGCACGCTCAAAGCAGAGACCGTATGAACGCGGGCGTGTCACGATATAAAGTCCGTCTCTGAGCGTTACTTCGGCTTCAAACGTCCTGCAATCTATACTTATTCCAAGCAGTGTTGTTGTTCCGTTTGTAAGCGTGAACAGCTTTTCGCAATCTCCTTTGACAACTTCGAGCAGTGATGTTCGCTTTGGAATATTAAGCATGCTGTCGTGGTATACGATTCGCATCGTCGAATCGGCGACAGCCAAAATACGCGTGTCGGAAACTTTTATTATTCGTTCTATTTCTTCTTTTATATCTGGTTTACTTATATTTGTTTCCATAATTTACACCGTCCGGGACATTTTCTGCGGCGTACCCGCGTGACAAATACGCCAGTATCATTATAGCAGTATAAGTCTGTGTTTGCAAGCTGTTTTCAATCTAACATCCTTTTTTTCGATACATTTCGGATTCAAATACCTGCAATTTCGGTGGTAGTTTCTTCAACGCGCTTCTTGGTTGTATCGATAATACGGGTGCCGAAGAAGCTGTAAAGCGGAAGCCTTTCAATGCTGCGTTCGACGACATCCGGCTTCTTCAATCCTGCGGATATATCATTTTTAAGCCGACTTTTCAGCGCGTTTTCGTCACAAATGAGCGAGATTTCTTCAACAATGCAGGAGGATGTATCTATCCCTGAAATTATTGTGTCGATTATAGTGCGTTCATGCATCACCCGGCAAAAGACGATCTTCTCATATGCGGAGCAGTGAATAAATTGGTTCAGGAGAAATCGTATGTTTTCAATCACCGTGTTTTTTGTCTCTTCCGTTACCTGAAAAGGACTGGAGTTCCAGCACCAATCGCCATCAAGAAACACACTGTTTTCAAGCAATTCGTTCGGTCTGCGACATACAGTCGTTTTGCCGACACCATGGTGCCGCCTATCAGATACAGCTTTTGCAAGTCTGTTTTCTCCTCTTTCTGCGGATGTTGTATGCAAGTATAAGATATCACATCTTCTGCTGTTATTCAACTGTAAGAATAATCGTGATAGTCAAAGCTATCATTTTTGGCGATTTTACTGTATTTTTTTTATCTTAATACGCTGCTTTTGGTATTGACATATCGCCATCTTGGTGGTATAATATCACCTGCACTTAGAGATACGGACGGCATGGCGCAAATGATCACTGTCGTTTGCTCGCTTGACGCTTTGACGTATCTTCCTCATATGTGTACTGTCATTGTGTTTTTGATTTGCGCTTGTGCTTGATATGCGGCGTGGGTTATTGATATTGATGTGTTTTTTCAGGTGTTCCTGTCGTCAGTATTGTTCTCGTGACAGTGTTAATTTATCTGGGTGTGGCGCAGTTGGTAGCGCGCTACCTTGGGGTGGTAGAGGCCGCAAGTTCAAGTCTTGTCACTCAGACCAACATTTCGTATGAAATGAACAAAAAATCGAGCCAAATCGTATGATTCAGGCTCGATTTTTGTTTATTATGCCACTGTCTATTCGCCTCTACCATTCCGAAAATGGTTTGGTGCATAGTTAGTGCATAGTCAGTGCAAGTAAATTGCAAGTTAATCGTCGGTTTTTTCAAAAAAATCCGAACAATTATGCAACTCGCTCCCCACTGACAATGACAAAAAAACCGTCTTAATTCTGCAAAAATAATGCAATGGTGTACTGCTTGACAATCATTCTATTTTTTTAGGAGGCTGTTATGGCTTACATCAAAGAACGAGGCAACAACAATTATTTCGTCAGAGTATCTTGCGGGATTCTCGATAACGGACGTCCTTTTCAAAAATCACGTCTGTTTCGTCCTTCAAGAGTGAATCTACCAGAATCAAAGGTTCGTAAGGAACTCGACGCTTTTGTCAAGGCTCTTGAGGAAGAGTGTCGAATCGAATTTGAAACCAAACGTCAATCCCAAACCGATTTGGAATTATCCGAAGGTAAAACAAAACAAGAACCCGCAGAGGAACAAGTCAAGGGCGATCATCAATCAATGATTGCTCCCATTAACGCATCGAGTTCCCCCCTATTTGCTGATTTCTGTACCATTTATTTGGCAGCTAAGAAGGAGAATATTTCGTCCACCACATATTTGCTTTATGAAACCGCGATTCAACGAATTCTCATTCCCAGGCTCGGTCATCTTCATTTGGATGAGATTAAACCGTATCATGTTCAGGAGCTGATCAATTTCTTGGCTACTCCATCCGGTCGGGTAGATAAAAAGGGCGAGAAACTCGCCCCTGCTACGATTCGCAGATATTTAACCATTCTTCAGTCCATCATGACAATGGCATGGAAGCAAGAATATATCAATTCCAATCCTGCTGACACCCGCCGCTTGGAGATATCCAAAATCGTAACTCCGGAGGTTGAGGCTTTCAGCAACGAAGAGATTGCCGAAATTCTCAAAATGGCTCAGCTTGAACCTATCCATATTCACGCCGTTATTGCCACCGCTATTTATACGGGTGCCAGACGTGGCGAGATCGCCGGTTTGAAGTGGGAGGATATTGATTTTGAAAAACGGACTATGTATATCCGCAGAAGCGTTGTCAAGCTTGCCCAGCAGGAGCCTGAAATCAAACTTCCAAAGACGATCAGCAGCATTCGTCAGATAGCAATTCCACAAGCTCTTTGTGACATTCTGCAGGAACTGAAAAAAGAGCAAGACCGTAAAAAAGCCTTGCTCGGTGAGAAATGGCATGAGGAGGGATTCCTCTTTACCGACTGGTGCGGTCATGTCATGCATCCTCACACGCCGACCAAACAATTCGATAAGTTTTTGAAGAAATACGGTTTTCGTCATCTGAAATTTCATGGGCTGAGACATTCGTCCGCAACCTATCTGCTGTCAAATGGATGCGACATCAAAACCGTTTCAAAAAGACTTGGGCATACGTCTATTGACACGACCAATATATATGTACATGCACTGGAGAAAACCGACAAGGCAGCAGCCGAATGCTTTGATTCCATCGAAGTCTGATCCTCATCGCCTTCGAGTGCATGTATAGGACTGAGTGGTTTTGGAGAGCAATTCGCCGTATTGTTCGCTCAACTTGATTCCCTGTGTAATATTACATCCTTCTCTTGATTCCTGTGTCAGCAGATTTTCATCGTCGAAGGACTCCATAACGATTATTTCTCTTGTGCCGACTGCGTAACTGCGCAGTCGGCCACTTTTTATCAGCCAACGGATTTTATAATCCGTCATAACGCTCCCGGGATCAGTAGCCTTTATTTCCTTCAGTGCGCCTTTAATAGTACGCAGTTTTGGCATAGCTGCAGATTCCAATTCAAATAGACACGCCAATTCCTTAAACAGAATAGCAATGTTGAGGCACACCCGGGAACCGCATATTTCGTAAGACACGTCGCCGTTTTCAATCAGCAATCGCAAAAAGCCTTCTGTCATAGCAGTTCCGGGATCTGATGCTCTGATATCATTCACCGCCTGACAGATGGATCGAAGTTTCACCATCTGTTTTACCTCGAATTATTCTTTCCATTTTTTCTGATGCGTCCTTCATGCTCTCTGCGTAAGGATGCAAATATCTGTTTGTCGTTTTGAGGCTCTCGTGACCAAGCACGGTTTTAACCGTTTCGGGATCCACTCCATGCTCCACCATCAGCGAACCGCAGGTATGACGTAAGCCATGCAGTTTCAAATGCCTTAACCCGTATTTGGCCTGTACTTCAGCGCAGATTCGCGTTGGCGCATACAGGCTGATATTCTTGCCGTACTTGTCCGTAAAGACGAAACCGGAGTCCAGCCAAACCCCTTGCGAGTGTCGCTTGTCGCTGGCCTGTTGGATTTTGAGTTCGTATAGGATGCGGGAACAGCTTTCGGGGATATACACCGTCCGGTTACTGCTAACGGATTTGGTGGTTTTGATCCTTTGCTCTTCTCCCTTGGGCTTATAAACGCTCCGGGAAATGGTGATGATTTGCTTATCGAAATCAATGTCATCCCACATAAGCCCTACCAGTTCTCCGCGGCGCATACCCGTGGTAACCGCAAGCGTCAGCAACGCCCTTGTGCGAATGTCCTCGTTCTCCAGTGCCTCCATCAACTGTTCAACTTCCTCATCGCTGTAGGCTTCCAACTGTGGCTGAACGATTTTCGGATAATGGATATAATTCTTTCCGATTGGATTGGTTTCAATAAACTTCTGCTTCCATGCCTCAGTAATAATAGAGGAAAACACGGTTGAATACCGTTTGACCGATGCTGGAGACAGACCATGCTCTCCCTTGGCACTTGCTTCGGGTGTGGACAAAAAATCGACAAAACTCTGAATGTGAGTGGAGTCCACATCCTCAAGCTCCACTCTTCCAAAGGAAGGCAGAATGAGAGAGTCAATGATCAGTTCATAGGTTCTACAGGTCGTGGGAGAGAGATGCTTCTGGATGGAGGGATAATAAAAGTTCTGAACGAACTGTTCGATGGTCATTCTCCGACGTGCCCTGATCTCCCGACTGATCGCCTGTTTTTTCTCATAGCCACCGCTATGTACAAGTTCCTCAAAGAGAACAGCGTACTTTTCAGCAGCCTTCCTCGCCATGGCTGACGTTGATCCAACCGGAGGTTTGTAAATAGTGGAAACAAGGTCCTGCTTCCCGTTCTTCATTCCGTTGGAAACCCGAATCAAAAATGTGCCGTTTGGCTTTCTCGTAATATTTGCCATCATTATACGCTCCGTTTCTTATATCTGCCGATGGCGAGACTGATTCTCAGTGCTTTGTCAATCATCTTCATCTCTTCATCGCTCAATGTCCCGATATAGGAGTCTATTCTTGATTTGTCGACAGTCTTGAGCTGTTCAAGGAGAACCATGGAATTCCTTTCAAGAATATGTGACGTCAGCTTAACGTGAGTTGGAAGATTGCTTTTCTTGTTTTTACTTGTGACCGGTGCAATGATAACCGTCGGTGCATGCTTATTCCCCATGTCATTCTGAACCACAACCGCCGGACGCGGACCGCCCTGCTCCGAACCGACAATGGGGTCGAAATTCAAATACACCAAATCGCCTCTTTTAATCGCTTTGTCCATTTTCATTTGTCCTTTCTGCTTTTATGTATGACCCGATACAGCAACCATATCGGGGTGTTATTCGAATCTGAATTTAGAACGGCATCCTCAATACAGTTCATCGTACAGCAGACCCTCGTCAGGCTCTTCTGAAAATCCTTTTTTTGCAGGAACATTGAATTTATGATTGTTCTTTTGAGGTCTGTTGTTGCACTCTTTGGGTTCACCCCTATGTTTTAAGTTGATAACAACCGAATCAATGTCCGAATCATCGGGAACCGAAATATTGATGTGAATTTCTCTCATGCTCTCAAACTCCTGTGAAATATTTTTCCGGGAACACTACTTTTGCTTGTTTGCATAGTTTGCAGAATTGATCCAAATCACTTTGGAATATCGGTAATCCAAGCTTTCGGCGTCGATTCAGAATCAGGAACACGAAGATTACTTTCCTGTCTCCATTCAAAGACACTACATATCCGGATTCGAGAAGAATGGATTTCCCATTAATCCAAGCGGAAAAGAAATGATGACTGTCACTGAAATCCCGTTCTACTCTCTCACAAATCTGTTTGATCTTTTCTCGATACATGGGAGCTGCACTTTTATTTTCACTCGCCAAGGATCTCAAAACTTGGATATGATCCAGCAATTCGCAAAACTCCTGATAATCAAATAAAGCTGTGCATTCTCTTGTCATTTTCTGCTTCTTTCCTTTCAATAATTAAGTTGTCTCATGTGAATACCCATACCTTTCGGTGCTTCCCACAAGGCAAATAAAGTATGTATCGGCTCTCGCATATGTTCACGAGAGCTTCTCACACTTTATTTGTCCTTGACACCCCAAGTGCGTGTGGGAAGTCATCAAGCGGCAGGCAGTGAACCTGCTCCATTGGAATTTCACCACCGCCGGGTACTCCGCCGGTTGCGCCTTTCGGCTACAAAAGTATCATTGTCCTCTGCGTATGTCCTTGCCTCCCTTTGAGTGCTACTCAAATTCCTTCATATAAGTTTAATCGCTCGCTCTTTGAGAGGTCATGGCGCACTTATGAAGCCGGCTACCCCCGTTACTCACGGGCATTCCGCAGGTAATGTGCTTGATGAATGGGTATTCAATTGTAAAAGACCAACGAGAGAATTTTGTCCTCTCACTTAATAGCCACAGGAAAAGCAAAAGTGCACCCCCTCTCACAAACTTTTTTGCATTTTTTCAAAAATCTTTTGAAGACGATTTCTAACAGCGGTCTTGCCAATGCCAAGCTCCCTTGCAATATCCGCTTGCTTTCGTCCATTAAAGAACACTTCTTTTATCAGCCATTGCTGTTGTGGTTCGAGTTTCTGTATGGCTTTACGTACTTGTTCACAAGTCATCTTACGAAGCACAGCCAAATGCACATCGGCGTCTTCGTCAGGTACTTCAAATCCATTTGACAATGATGCATCGAGCGACTGTGTTCTGCGCGTTTCTTTTCTTTCAACGCATTTGCTTTTATATTCGAATAAGAGAAAATCCCTATATACCTCTTCAGGTTGTGTCACGAGCCACTCTGCAAGCTCGTCCTCAAGTTCAATTTTGATTTTCTTTACCTCGCCGTTGCGAAGCGTGATATCGGTAAAAAGTTCTTTCATTTTCGTAATCTCCTTGAATTTTTGAATTTGTGGTTGGAATCAAAAATCCGGAGATTACGGGTATTTGGCGATATAAGGTTCCCAGGGCATGAAAAAAGTCCTTTCTGCCGGGAGGCGGAAAGGACAAAAAAAGGAGCCGCATGAAGGTCGTAACAACGCACCACAAAAGATGAATCCTATTTGGGATTCAAATCTTCATGCGGCACTTGGGACGTTACGACTTTCATCGACTCCTCGGCTCATACACGAGTAATATTTAATTGTTAGGGTAATACCTTATACGCGAGTCCTTGCGATCATAGTTGCGACAGGTCGCGTATGCGGCAGATACGAATAGTGCCTGTAGTCGGCGGCGTTATAAACCGCGACTTGTCCGCAACGATTGCAGAAAGCAGAAAAATGGCCTTGCAGATCTTCGTATTTATCTATCGTCCTGAGCTTGCAGAACTTACACGGGATTTTCTTCTGTTCCATTGTTGCAACGGCTGCCATTAAAGGCGCATTATCTTTTTTGACACGGGCGATGTATTCCCGGTCGAGAACAATTCTTTTTGGCACTGTTATCACCTCCAATTAAAGAACGATGCCGTCAGCAGGTCATATTCTTTAAATGGTTTGTGATCAACCATGTTCAACCGATCAAGGCGATATAAAAGGCAGGTTTGAGATACTCCGAGATAACACGCCATCATCCGTAGTCGATAGCGGTCTTCCGGATACAAATAATGTTCGTCAAACACAGTCACTTTATCTTTGCGCATAAAGGTGAACATAGACCAGCCGACAAGATTCGGACGGAGCAGAAGACAGGAGGCTACCACATTTGCTTGCCATTCCTTGAAATCATCTTCCGTCACAAGGCTTTTGCGTGAACTTTTGATGCGGTAATTCACAACCGTTTGCGGAGAATAGGTAGGATCCTGCCAGTTGATCAGATCGTGTCCGCACTCGTGAGCAATCGTGAAGTTTCGCTCACCGGCTTTCTTGTCATCAAGCAGCCTGTCGTCGAGAATGATCTGATTTCCTGTCCGCATTCCTTCGATCCCTGTGTCAGGGTCAAAGGCAAAATAAGAGATATCGAGTTTTAAGTAGTCTTTGGCGAAGGCTTGAATGTCAAGTGGATCATAGCCGTCATAGGTATTTCCGAGATAATCCCGGAGAATGAAGTCGGCGAGTTGTTCAAACTCGGCTTTTGTACCTATGATCATGTATCTACCTCGATTACAACCTCGTCTTCCATAAACCATTTACCTTCCTCATCGTACAGGTATCGAGGCAGTCCTTCCACCATGACGGTGTAGCGGATACCGCATCCTCCGACCTTGGTAGAAGCGGCTCTTTCAACTCTTGTTATTCGGTCAATTTTATAGGTGTGACCGTCCTTCCATAGAAATTTCCTGGGGAACACACGTCCGTCCTTCTCCACGATGACACTGACAGCAACCGGCTGTTTGACAAATTTGGTCGTTTGCATATTGAACCTCCTACATGGGTATTCCTGTCGGCATGATAATATCGGGATTGTCATGCGGCGACATTTTCGGATTGTTCAACAGACAGGCATTGCGGATGATTTTCTTTCCGAAGCGATAGCGCAAGTTTTCAATGGTTTTGTCCAGAGATTCTGCTTTCGCAACTTTGATTGGATCGGAAAACAGGTCGAGCTGACATGGGGTGTCCAACGATGTGAGATTGATGGCTCTGACCGTAATCGAACGAATCGGATGTGTCCAGTCATAGTTGTGTAAAAACAGGGAGAAGGCTTCTTTCGCAATAACCGATGGACTTTGTGTGGAAACGGGGAGTCCACACTGCCACTGCTTTGTAAAAAGGTTTTTATCTCGAATCGCAATTGCGATGCCTGTTGCTTTCTTGTTGAAGACATAGAGCCGATGACCTATGTCTTGGCAGAGTTCGAGGATGAATTTCCAGACCTCTGCCGGATTTTCAAGGTCCTGAATTGCCGTCATACCATGTCCGACGGTTTTGTCCGGGGCTTCAATATCCCTGACTGTGACGGGCGATGTATCAAGACCGTTGGCGAAACGCCATATATCAACACCGCATTTCCCGAGTCTTCTCTGAAAAAAGTCGACCGGAAACTGCGCGAGTTGTCCGATTGTTCGGATGCCAACTGACGAGAGTTTCTTTTCAGTTGCACGACCGACGCCGAGCATATCCGATGCAGGGAGATCCCAGACGATCTCTTTGAAAGATTCTTTCGGAATCACGGTAATAGCATCGGGCTTTTTCATATCCGAACCGAGTTTGGCAAATATCTTATTAAAGGAAACTCCGATGGAGACCGTTAACCCAAGTTCGTACTTGATGGTTTCCTTTATCTTTTTCGCAATATGCAAAGGAGTGCCGATATAACGCTGACATCCGGTAACATCAGCCCAGACCTCGTCCATTCCGAACGGTTCAATCAGATCGGTATATCTGCCGTATATCTCCCTTGCGAGCTTTGAGAATCTCATGTACTGCTCATAGTGCGGAGGGACAATAACAAGATTCGGGCATTTCTGCTTCGCTTGCCAGATGGCTTCACCCGTACTGACTCCGAACGCCTTTGCTTTGTAATTCTTTGCAAGGACGATTCCGTGTCGGTCTTCCTGACTGCCGCAAACGGCAATCGGGTACGGTTTCAGGTCGGGGTTCATCATGCACTCGACCGAGGCATAGAAGTTATTCATATCAATATGGAGGATTGCGCGGTCTGACATGGTATAGCCAATGCCTCTCTTTCCGGTTTTTGCTTGAATCACGGTGAAGTGATTATATTATACATTAACGAGGTTCATTTGTCAAGAGGTTTTCTTGAATTTAATTCAAGTTTTCTCTTGACATTTGATTCAGACTGTGATATAATAGCATTATGATAGATTGGAGGGTTGTGTCATGAAGTCTATTGGCTTACGAATCAAAGAAGCACGACTTGCAAGAAATATGAAACAGGAAGAGCTTGCCGAACGCATTGGGGCGAAATCTCCATCGGCAGTATCAACTTGGGAAAGCGGAAGAGCAAAACCGGACTGCGTTACTCTCTTGAAGATTTGCAATGTCCTTGAGGTATCTGCGGATCAGCTTCTTGGTTATCGATCGGCAGCAGAAGTGCCCAATTTAACCGAGTGGGAAATCATAAAAAAGTACCGATACATAGATGATTTCGGAAAGAAGGCCGTAAACTCGGTTTTGGCTGCGGAATACGAACGCGTGCTTGTCAGCCAGCCCAGAAAGCCGAGGCTGCGCAAATTGGGCATAGATTTCTATGATTTTCCTGCATCAGCCGGTACCGGTAACTTTCTCGAATCCGAATTGCCCGAAAAGATTTGGGTTAATGAATCGTCCGAGGCGGAGCAAGCTGACTTTGTGATCCCAATCTCCGGTGACAGTATGGAACCGACATTCCACAGCGGTGATCGCGTCTTTGTAGTGAAAGACGATGCGCTTGAAGAAGGTGATATCGGCATCTTTATTGTTAACGGCGATGCATATATCAAAGAGTTGGGCAACAAGTGCCTGATTTCGCACAACACAGCATATAAACCGATTCCGTTGCGCTCGACAGACAGCATTTATTGCTGTGGCAGAGTTCTCGGAGTGGTGGAAGAATAGTAAAGCCGTCTACGATTCGTGATTGAATCGTAGGCGGTTTTACTTACGCTGATTTTGAGTGGAAGCAAAAAGCCAATATTTATCCCTAATTATTTTGAATTTCATGCAAAATACGCTCACGCTGATGAAGGGTGATAAGGTTGTCAACACACTTAAAAAATGAGCCTATTGTCGCTTGTTCTTTTATAGCCGGCATACAAATAGTTTGTTTACCGAGAGTATCCCATTCTATATTTTTTCGACATTGACTTGCACCTTCTGTTGTCGCAGCCAAAAAGAAATTCTTTGTATCTTCCTTTTTTACCCACGCCTGAACAAATTCAGGTTCACAATTATTTAGGTCATAAACCTTATATGCAGGTGAAATAATGCCGTGTTCAAAGCGCAAATTGACATTTGCATTACCAAGATGAAGGTTTTGAGCAGATAAAATTAAATCGTTTTTTTTCACTTTCAAATAGCCAATGGTTGTCGTCCCTCGAAAATGCCCAAAGAGTTCCGAATTCAAAAACATTCCGTTTATTGCGCATGAAAGGAGTGTATCTTCATTTTCCGTTACCGTTTTTTCCCTTCGTTCAATAAAGGCGTCTTCAAACTTACGCTGTTCCCAAGCGTTTGTATTTTGAAAAGTTCGAATGGTTCCTGCCGAAGTGAACATGTAAAAATACTTACGCTGATGAAGGGTGATAAGGTTGTCGAGATTAGTGAAAAATGATGCTATCAGTTCTTGCTCCTCGGTCTGTTTTGCAACGGCAATCTCTATTTCACTGAAAGCGGGATATTTCAAGTTCCAGTTATCAGATGTAATTCCTTGCGAATTAACTTGGAAAGTATGTATCATCTCTGGTAGCTTGAATTGATATGCCAAGCAACGTGACACAACCCCCGTCTTGGGCGATAATACGGTATAAGCTGGGCTTACAATGCCTTCGTATGGTGAATAACCACTTGCCCCTTGCCACATTCGCATGGAGTTATAAGCTATATCTCCGACGCATACTTTTTTATATTTTGATTTGTCATCATTAGAATTATCATGCCTTCCAAGTTCGGAGAATTTTCTAATTCCATCGTTTATGGTTACTGAAATCAATTCTCCATCTGGCATACTTTCATTGCGTTCATCGAAGCAGTCTCCGAGCTTACGCTGTTCCCAAGAAAAAGCCAATAATGTCGTTTTGCTATTGTAATTTTGATATACTTGTGTTATACTATTGATATACAATCGTGAGGAGCAGAATAATGAGTGTTGCGAACGAAATAAAAATAATACGCCAAAAAGCACTTTTATCCCAAAGAGACTTTGCGGAAAGGCTTTCTGTAACCTTTGCGACCGTTAATCGGTGGGAAACCGGAAAGACGATTCCGAAAATGGCGGCTATGAGAAAGATCAAGACTTTCTGTGATGAGAACAATATACCAATTGATAATTTACAAAAGGCGTTGATCAATTCAGACTTGCCGAAAAACAAAAAATAATCAAAAAGGAAGGTAGCCACGCATGAACAAACAGCAATTGGCGGCAAAAATTTGGGAATCCGCAAATAAAATGCGTTCCAAAATTGAGGCAAACGAATATAAGGATTATATTCTCGGTTTCATTTTCTATAAATTTCTTTCCGATAAAGAGGTTAAATATCTGAAAGAGCTTGGCTTTACCGATGCTGATCTTCCAGCAGTAACAGAAGATCAAACAGAAATCGTTACGGATGTACAGAATAAAATCGGTTACTTCATAGCTTATGAGAATTTGTTTTCCACATGGCTTGCCAAGGGTTCGGATTTCAATGTTGGCAATGTCCGTGATGCTCTTTCTGCTTTCAGCCGTTTGATCAACCCAACTCACAAAAAGGTTTTTGAAAAGATTTTTGACACACTGCAAACCGGTCTTTCCAAACTTGGAGACGGTGCCGGAAGTCAGACAAAGGCAATCAGCGATTTGATACACCTCATCAAAGACATCCCCATGGACGGAAAGCAGGACTACGATGTTCTTGGCTTCATCTATGAGTATCTGATCTCCAACTTTGCCGCAAACGCAGGAAAGAAGGCAGGAGAATTCTATACCCCGCACGAAGTATCGCTACTTATGTCCGAAATCGTTGCCGATCATCTGAAAGACCGTACAGAAATCAAGATATATGATCCGACCAGCGGCTCCGGTTCCTTGCTGATCAATATCGGCAAGAGCGTTGCAAAACACATGGGCAACGGTGACCAAATCAAGTATTACGCACAGGAATTGAAGGAGAATACATACAACCTTACGCGAATGAACCTTGTAATGCGTGGTATCCTTCCCTCAAATATCGTAACAAGAAACGGCGATACATTGGAAGATGACTGGCCGTACTTTGACGAGAGCGATCCGGTCGGCACCTATGATCCGCTTTATGTGGACGCGGTCGTTTCCAACCCGCCTTATTCGCAGAACTGGAACCCGCAGGACAAAGAAAATGAACCTCGTTACAAGGAGTACGGACTCGCTCCGAAAGGAAAAGCCGACTATGCTTTCCTTCTCCACGATCTTTATCATATCAAGCCGGATGGCATTATGACAATTGTTCTTCCACACGGCGTTTTGTTCCGTGGCGGTGAAGAAGGCGAAATACGCAAGCACCTGATTGAAAACAACAAAATTGATGCGATCATCGGCTTGCCCGCCAACATTTTCTTTGGCACCGGTATTCCCACAATTATTATGGTGCTGAAGCAAAAGCGGGAGAATACAGACATCCTGATTATTGATGCTTCCAAGGGATTTGAGAAGGTTGGAAAGAACAATAAGCTCCGTGCTTCCGATATCAAGCGTATCGTTGATACCGTAACCGGGCGCAAAACTATCGCTAAATATTCCCGCGTTGTTTCCCGCGATGAAGTCCGGAAAAATGATTACAATCTGAATATTCCGCGCTATGTAGACTCGTCTGAAAAAGCAGAGAGTTGGGATATCTATGCTTCCATGTATGGAGGTGTTCCAGTCAGTGAGGTTGAAGATCTCGCTGAGTACTGGACTGCTTTCCCGACGCTGAAGGACTCCTTGTTTTCCAAAAAGAACGCAGGATATCTGCTGTTTGTTCCTGATGATATCAAAGCATTTATTCTTTCTCATGCCGACACAGAGGCATTTGAAAGCAAATTTAAGACCGAGTTTGGTAATTTTGCGGAGTATCTGAACCAAGAGCTGATTACGGATATGGAACGCATACCAGTATCCAAAGAAGAAAACACGATTGCCACGGAACTTTTCAAGCGGCTTTCCGATGTTCCATTGGTTGATCCCTATGAGGCATATCAGATACTTGATCAGAACTGGGCAAAAATCGCCGTAGATCTTGAAATTATCCAAACCGAAGGTACCAAGTCCATTACGGTTGTTGATCCCAATATGGTGATTAAGAAAAAGGACAACAAAGAAACCGAGGTACAGGAAGGTTGGATCGGTCGTGTTCTGCCGTTTGAACTGGTGCAGAAAGAGCTTCTGTCAGATGATGTTACCGCGCTAAAGTTGTGTGAAGATCGTTTGGCTGCTATTACTTCCGACTTTGACTCCCTTCTCGAGGAACTGCCCGAAGACGAAAAATCCAAAGACTTTGTCAATGACGACAGCACTGCATTTGTTCCGGCTGCTGTTAAGAAAGCTCTCAAAGCAAAAGACGAAGAGGCGGAAGTTCTCGCTATACTCAAAAAGGTTGATGCTTTGGTAAACGAAGAAAAGTCTTTGAAAAAGGATATCAAAGATAAGACTGCAAGTCTTCAGATCACAACCAAGAAAACAATTGAATCTTTGAGTGAAGAGGATGCATTAGCGTTACTCTCTAAGAAATGGATTGAACCAATGGTAACCGAGATTTCAGCCCTTCCTCTGCGGATCGTCGACACACTGACAGCTAAATTGGAAGCATTGGCGAAAAAGTACCAGACCACATTTGAAGATGTTGAGAAAGAAATTGCCGATACCGAGGCTTCTTTGACCGCAATGATTGACCAGTTAACCGGCAGCGACTTCGATATGCAGGGACTTCTCGAACTGAAGAAACTGCTCGGAGGTGAATAAAATGGCTGACGGAATGAATAAACCGGCTATCAGATTTGCCGGTTTCACAGATGCTTGGGAACAGCGTAAGTCAAAAGGACTGTTTAATTCAACTGCTGATAAAGGATATCCCGATCTTCCTGTTCTGTCGGCAACACAAGACCGTGGAATGATTCGCAGAGATGAAAACAGCATCAATATATTCCACGACAAAAAGAATGAATCAGGCTATAAAAGAGTATTACCGGGGCAGTTTGTAATACATCTCCGTTCCTTTCAGGGAGGATTTGCTCATTCCACAATAGAAGGCATAACTTCGCCTGCCTACACGGTTTTTGGCTTTTCTGAGCCTGAAAAGCACGATTCGGAGTATTGGAAATATGTATTCACTTCCAAGGAATTTATAAGACGATTAGAAACTGTGACTTACGGTATTCGTGATGGGCGCAGTATAAGCTATGATGAGTTTTTAACTCTCGATTTTGTGTATCCGTCAAAGGCTGAACAAGCAGCAATCGCCCGATATTTGGACAAACTAAGCGACCTTATCACCCTTCATCAGCGTGAGTATGCAAAATTAGTGAATATTAAGGCTTCCATGCTTGAAAAGATGTTTCCGAAAGACGGAAGTGCCTATCCGGAAGTCCGATTTGCAGGATTTACGGACGCTTGGGAACAGCGTAAGCTCGGTGATATTG
>ULJH01062946.1_pt1 | contig 31992 bp, 25 predicted proteins | sample 1950781 | NCBI WGS metagenome assembly ULJH01 (sample SAMEA4835462, study PRJEB28245) | human gut metagenome | biome: gut microbiome; material: fecal sample | place: Denmark | collected 2008 | reverse complement strand
CGGCCACTGCCGCTATGGTACAACGGGGATGCACAGCCGTTCCAATGCCCAGCCGCTGCTGATTAACCATCAAAAAGGCGCGATGGCGCTGGCGCACAACGGAAATCTGACCAACGCGGCGGAGCTTCGCGAACAGCTGGAGAAGAACGGCGCGATTTTCCACTGCACGTCGGATACCGAGGTGATTGCCTACATTATCACGCAGGAGCGCCTGAAGTGCGGTTCGATTGAACAGGCGGTTTTGAACGCCATGCAGGTCATCAAGGGCGCGTATTCGCTCGTCGTCATGAGTCCGACGAAGCTGATTGCCTGCCGCGACCCGCATGGCTTCCGTCCGCTGTGCATGGGCAGAATCGGCGACGATGTGGTGTTTGCGTCGGAGAGCTGCGCGCTGGATGCCATCGGCGCGACGTTCGTGCGCGATATTGAGGCGGGTGAAGTCGTCGTCGTCAACGAAGAGGGGATTCATTCCTATAAGATGCCCGGCGCGTGCCACGACGGCATGTGCATCTTCGAGTTCATTTATTTCGCGCGGCCCGATTCCGTCATTGACGGCAGCAGCGTCCACGAGGCGCGCATCCGGGCGGGCAGCTTCCTCGCGCTTGACCATCCGGTTCAGGCGGATGTGGTCATCGGCGTGCCGGATTCCGGGCTGGATGCCGCCATTGGGTACAGCCGCACCAGCGGGATTCCCTACGGCATCGGCTTCATCAAGAACAAGTACATCGGGCGCACATTCATCCAGCCGGGGCAGAAGCAGCGGCAGGATGCCGTGCGCATCAAGCTGAATGCCATTTCCGCCACCGTCAAGGGCAAGCGCGTCGTCATGGTGGATGATTCCATCGTCCGCGGCACAACCTGCGCGCGCATTGTCCGCCTTCTGCGCGAAGCGGGCGCGACGGAAGTGCATGTGCGCCTGTCCGCCCCGCCGTTCACCGACCCCTGCTTCTTCGGCACGGATGTGGACAGCAAGGAGAACCTGATTGCCGCACACCATTCGGTGGAGGAAATCGGAAAAATCATCGGCGCGGACTCCATCGGCTTTTTGTCCCTGGAGGCGTGCGACAAGCTGGCGGCGGACAGCCACTGCGGATTCTGCAAGGGCTGCTTCTGCGGCAAATACCCGGTTGACCCGCCGCTGGTGACGGAGAAGAACAAATTCGACCAGCCCATTCACGGCGGCAAGGTGCAGGACGACGACTAACGCGACGAATGCGATAAAGGAGCAGACAACCATGATGAAGAGCGAGAGCGAAAGCTACAAGGCAGCGGGTGTTGACATTACCGCCGGTTACGCGTCGGTGGAACTGATGAAGAAGCATGTCGCGCGGACAATGACGGCGGGCTGCGTCGAGGGCATCGGCGGCTTCGGCGGCCTGTTTGCGCTGGACGCGGCGGGCATGGAAGAGCCGGTGCTCGTTTCCGGCACGGATGGCGTGGGCACGAAGCTGAAAATCGCCATGCTGCTGGACAAGCATGATACCATCGGCATTGACTGCGTGGCGATGTGCGTCAACGACGTCATTTGCTGCGGCGCGAAGCCGTTGTTCTTCCTTGATTATATCGCCTGCGGCAAGAATGTGCCGGAGAAAATCGCGTCCATCGTCGCGGGCGTGGCGGAAGGCTGCGTGCAGGCGGAATCAGCGCTCATCGGCGGCGAAACGGCGGAGCATCCCGGCATGATGCCGGAGGATGATTACGACCTTGCGGGCTTCTCCGTCGGCATTGTGGACAAGAAGCGCATCATCAACCGCGAAACGGTTCGTCCGGGCGACGTGATGCTGGCGCTGCCCTCCACGGGCGTGCATTCCAACGGCTTCTCGCTCGTGCGCAAGGTGTTCGCTATTGGCAACGGCGGCGAAAACCGCAATTATCCGGAGCTGGATAAGTCCCTCTGGGAAACGCTGCTTACCCCCACGAAGATCTACGTCAAGCCCGTGCTGGCGCTGCTGAAGGAACTGCAGCCCAAGGCAATCAGCCACATCACCGGCGGCGGCTTCTATGAGAACATTCCGCGCTCCCTGCCCGAAGGCTGCTGCGCGAAAATCAAGAAGAGCGACGTGCGCGTGCTGCCGATTTTCGACCTCATTGCCCGCGAAGGCAGCGTCCCGGAGCGCGACATGTTCAACACCTTCAACATGGGCGTGGGCATGACGATTACCGTCGCCCGCGAAGATGCCGACAAGGCGCTTGCTATCCTGCACCAGAACGGCGAACCCGGCGCGTATGTGCTGGGCGAAATCGTGGCGGGGGAAAAGGGCGTGGAACTGTGGTAAGAGCAGCTGTTCTCGTTTCCGGCGGCGGCACGAACCTGCAAGCCATCATCGACGCGAAACGGGCTGGCAAAATCCCGTCCGCGGAACTGGCGCTCGTCGTGGCATCAAACGCATCCGCCTATGCGCTCACCCGTGCGGAAACCGCCGGAATCGCCCATACCGTCCTGCGCAAGGAGAAAGGCGAAGCGCCGGAGAATTACGGCGAGCGTCTGCTGACCCTGCTGCGTGAAAACGCGATTGATGTCGTCGTGCTGGCGGGCTTCCTGACGATTCTGCCGGAGAACGTCATCCATGCGTATGACCACCGGATTTTGAACATCCATCCGAGCCTGATTCCGTCCTTCTGCGGCGATGGCTTCTATGGACTGCATGTGCACGAAGCGGCACTTAAGCGCGGCGTGAAGGTCACGGGCGCGACGGTGCATTTTGTCAACGAAATTACCGACGGCGGCGATATTATCGCGCAGAAAGCCGTTGAAGTGCTGCCGGGCGACACGCCGGAAACTTTGCAGCGGCGCGTGATGGAACAGGCGGAGTGGATTCTGCTGCCGCAGGCGCTGGAGCAGGTGGCAGGCGAAATCGCAAAAAAGCGGGAGGAAAAGCAATGAAGAAGCAGGAATTGAACGACGTGCTGAGCAATAACACCTATCCGGGGCGCGGCATCTGTCTCGGCGTGGACGAAAGCGGCGAATATGCCGTGATTGTCTACTTTATCATGGGGCGCAGCGTCAACAGCCGCAACCGTATTTTTGAGGAGACGGACGACGGCATCATCACCAAGGCGCACGACGAAAGCCTGATGACCGACCCGCATCTGATTATCTACGCGCCTGTCCGTGCGCTGCCGGGCGGCGAATATACCATCGTCACCAACGGCGACCAGACCGACACGGTCTACGACTTCATGCAGAATGGGCAGACGTTCGAGGACGCGCTGCGTACCCGCACGTTCGAGGACGACCGCCCGAACTGGACACCCCGCATCAGCGGCTTGGTGCGCGTCGCGGACGGCAAAGCATCTTACAAGCTGTCCATCATCAAGTCCGACGACGGCGACGAGAACAGCGTCCTGCGCTATTTCTATGAGTACGCGCAGCCCAAGGCGGGCGAGGGACATTTCATCCACACCTACCAATGCGACGGCAATCCGATTCCGTCTTTCGCGGGCGAACCGGAGAAGGTGGCGCTGCACGGCGACATTGAGCAGCTGGCGCTGGATACATGGATGAATCTGAATGAGGACAACAAGGTGTCGTTGTACGTTTCCTATATCAGCTTGGCGGACGGCAGCAGCGATACCATCATCATCAACAAGCATGATCAGGAGGAAGAGGCATGAAAGAGCTGGAATTGAAGTACGGCTGCAACCCGAATCAGAAGCCGTCGCGGATTTATATGGAGCAGGGCGAACTGCCCCTGACCGTGCTGAACGGCAAACCCGGCTACATCAACTTCCTTGACGCGCTCAACGGCTGGCAGCTGGTCAGCGAACTCAAGCGCGCGACGGGTCTGCCCGCGGCGACGTCGTTCAAGCATGTCAGCCCGGCGGGCGCGGCGGTGGGTCTGCCGCTGAATGATACCCTGCGCAAGATTTATTTCGTGGGTGAACAGGAACTGTCGCCCTTGGCGTGCGCCTATGCCCGTGCGCGCGGCGCAGACCGCATGTCCTCCTTCGGCGACTGGATTGCCCTGAGCGACGTGTGCGACGAAAGCACCGCGCGGCTGATTAAGCCCGAAGTGTCCGACGGCATCATCGCCCCTGGCTACACCGACGAGGCGCTGGCGCTGCTGAAAATGAAGAAGAAGGGCAATTACAATATTGTTCAGATTGACCCTTCCTACCGTCCCGCGCCCATTGAGCACAAGCAGGTGTTCGGCATCACGTTCGAGCAGGGGCGCAATGAATTTGTGATTGATGAAAATCTGCTGAACGACATCGTAACCACGAATCACGACCTGCCGGAGGACGCCAAGCGCGACCTGATTGTGGCGCTGATTGTGCTCAAGTACACGCAATCGAATTCCGTCTGCTACGCCAAGGACGGTCAGGCGATTGGCATCGGCGCGGGGCAGCAGAGCCGCATTCACTGCACGCGTCTGGCAGGGCAGAAGGCGGATAACTGGCTGCTGCGGCAGCATCCGCGTGTGCTGGCATTGCCGTTCGTGGAGAAAATCGCCCGTGCCGACCGCGACAACACAATTGACGTGTTCATCTCCGACGAGCCGGACGAGGTGCTGGCGGACGGCCGCTGGCAGCGCTTCTTCACCGAGCGCCCCGAACCGCTGACGAAGGAAGAAAAGCGCGCGTGGCTGAATCAGCAGACGGGCGTTGCGCTGGGCAGCGACGCGTTCTTCCCGTTTGGCGACAACATCGAGCGCGCGCACCGCTCCGGCGTGACCTACGTCGCCCAGCCCGGCGGTTCGATTCGCGATGATAACGTGATTGACGCTTGCAACCTGTACAATATGGTCATGTGCTTCACGCATATGCGCCTGTTCCACCATTGATTGCATTCAGAAAGGTCAGGGAAGCAAGATGAAGGTACTCATCGTCGGCGGCGGCGGACGCGAACACGCCATCGCGCTGAAAATCAAGGAAAACCCGGAAGTGACGGCGCTGTACGCCGCGCCCGGCAACGGCGGCATTGCGCAGATTGCGACCTGCCTGCCCTTCAAGGCAACGGACGTGGATGGTATCGTCCGCTGGGCGGCGGAGAACAAGGTGGATTTCGTCATCGTCGCGCCGGACGACCCGCTGTGCCTCGGCATGGTGGATGCGCTGGCGGAGCAGGGGATTCCCGCGTTCGGCCCGCGCAAGAATGCCGCGATTATCGAGGGCAGCAAAGTGTTCTCGAAGAACCTGATGAAGAAGTACGGCATTCCGACGGCGGCGTATGAGACGTTTGACGATTATGACGCGGCGGTCAAGTATTTGCAGACGGCGGATATGCCCATCGTCGTCAAGGCGGATGGTCTGGCGCTCGGCAAGGGCGTGCTCATCTGCCCTGACCGCGACAGCGCCGTGGAAGCCGTCGCGTCCATGATGAAGGAAGCAAAGTTCGGCGCGTCCGGCGCGCGGGTCGTCATCGAGGAGTTCCTGACCGGCCCGGAAGTCAGCGTGCTGGCGTTCACCGACGGCAAGACGGTCAAGCCGATGGTGTCCAGCATGGATCACAAGCGCGCGCTTGACCACGATGAGGGCCTCAACACCGGCGGCATGGGCACCATTGCCCCCAACCCCTGCTACACGCCCGAACTGGCGCGGCGCTGCATGGACGAAATCTTCCTGCCGACGATTGCCGCCATGAACGCCGAGGGGCGCACTTTCACGGGCTGCCTGTATTTCGGTCTGATGATGACGCCCAAAGGCCCGAAGGTTATCGAATACAACTGCCGTTTTGGCGATCCGGAGACGCAGGTGGTGCTGCCGCTGCTGAAAAGCGACCTGCTGACCATTATGCGCGCGACGGTGGACGGCACGCTGGCGGATACACCCGTGGAATTTGCGTCCGGCGCGGCGTGCTGTGTTGTGCTGGCATCCGGCGGCTACCCGGTCAGCTACAAGAGCGGCTACCCGATTTCCGGCTTGGATGAAGCGGGCAAAACCGCGACCGTCTTCCACGCGGGTACGAAGCTGGTCGACGGGCAGATTGTCACCGCGGGCGGACGCGTTCTGGGCGTCACCGCGACGGCGAATACGCTCGAAGCTGCGATTGACAAAGCGTATCAGGCGGCGGACAAAATCACCTTCACCGACATGCACATGCGCCGCGACATTGGTCAGCGCGCCTTGGCATCACGAAAGGAGAGCCATTCATGAGCGTCAAACGCATTTATGTGGAAAAGAAAGCCCCCTACGCGGTGGAGGCGAAGCAGCTCCTGTGGGAAATTCGCCATATCCTGCAAATTAAGACGGTCACGGGTCTGCGCCTGCTAAACCGCTATGATGTCGAGGGTGTCGACGATGCGCTGTACCAGAAGTGCCTGCCGGTCGTGTTCTCCGAGCCGCAGGTGGATGTGATGTACACGGAACTTCCGCATGGCGCGAAGGCGGTTTTTGCGGTGGAGTACCTGCCGGGTCAGTATGACCAGCGCGCGGCGTCCTGCGAGGAGTGCATCCAGCTGGTGGGGCAGTGCGCCCGCCCGACGGTTCGCAGTGCGCGCGTGTATCTGCTGGACGGCGATTTCACGGCGGATGAGCTGGCGCGTGTGAAGAAGCACGTCATCAACCCCGTGGAGGCGCGTGAAGCCGACTTGGGCGAAAAGACGACGCTCCAGCAGCAGTACGACACGCCCGACCATGTGGAGACGCTGACCGGCTTCACGGCGATGAATGCCGATGAGGTGGATGCGTTCGTCAAGAAATATGGCTTGGCGATGGATGACGATGACCTTGCGTTCTGCCGGGATTATTTCGCGTCCGAGCACCGTGACCCGACGCTGACCGAAATCCGCATGATTGACACCTACTGGTCGGATCACTGCCGTCACACGACGTTCCTGACGACCCTTGACGCGGTGGATGTGCGCAAAGCGGCGGTTGAGAAGGCGTTCCAGCGTTATTTGGCGGCGCGCAAAACCGTCTACGGCGACCGCGAGCGCCCCATGAACCTGATGGACATCGCGACCATCGGCGGCAAGTACCTGAAGAAAATCGGGCAGACCCCCAACATTGACGTGAGCGAGGAAATCAATGCCTGCTCCATCAAAATTGATGTGGATGTGGACGGCGTGAAAGAGCCGTGGCTGCTCATGTTCAAGAACGAGACGCACAACCACCCCACGGAGATTGAGCCCTTCGGCGGCGCGGCGACCTGCATCGGCGGCGCGATTCGCGACCCGCTGTCCGGGCGCACCTATGTCTATCAGGCGATGCGCGTGACCGGCGCGGCTGACCCGCTCGTTCCGGTCAGCCAGACCATGCCGGGAAAATTGCCCCAGCGCAAGCTCGTCACCACGGCGGCGGCGGGCTATTCCTCCTATGGCAACCAGATTGGACTGGCGACAGGGCTGGTGGACGAAATGTACCATCCGGGCTATGCCGCCAAGCGTCTGGAAATCGGCGCGGTGGTGGGCGCTGCGCCGGAGAAGAACGTCCGCCGCGAAGTGCCTGCCCCCGGCGACAAGATTGTCCTCCTTGGTGGGCGCACCGGGCGCGACGGCTGCGGCGGCGCAACGGGTTCGTCCAAGTCCCATAAGCTGGAATCCATCGAAACCTGCGGCGCGGAGGTGCAGAAGGGCAATGCCCCGACCGAACGCAAGCTCCAGCGCCTCTTCCGCGACGGCGAAGTCACCCGGCTCATCAAGCGCTGCAACGACTTCGGCGCGGGCGGCGTGTCCGTGGCAATCGGCGAACTGGCGGATGGCTTGATGATTGACTTGGACAAAGTGCCGAAGAAGTACGACGGTCTGGACGGCACGGAGCTGGCGATTTCCGAATCGCAGGAGCGGATGGCGGTTGTGCTTGCGCCGGAGGATGTTGACGCGTTCCTTGCGGCGGCAAACCGCGAGAACCTTGAAGCGACCGTCGTGGCGGAAGTGACCGCCGAACCCCGTCTGCGCATGACGTGGAAGGGCGTGACGATTGTCGATTTGTCCCGCGAGTTCCTCAATTCCAACGGCGCGGAGAAGCACACGACTGCATCTGTCCCGGATGATGATGTCAAGCCCTACGAGTTCGCGGGCGATACGGTGACGGAGAAGCTGGCGGACATGCTTGGCAACCTCAATATCTGCTCCAAGCAGGGCTTGAGCGAGCGGTTCGATTCTACCATCGGCGCGGCGACGGTCTTGATGCCCTTCGGCGGCAAATATCAGCTGACCCCGAACCAGACGATGGTTGCAAAGCTGCCGGTTCTGCACGGCACGACGGACACCGTGTCCGGCATGGCGTACGGGATGCACCCGGAAATCCTGTCGCAGTCGCCGTATGAGGGCAGCTATCTGGCGGTCATCGAGAGCGTGACGAAGCTGGTCTGCGCGGGCTTTGACTACAAGCAGGCGTATTTGACCTTCCAGGAATATTTCGAGCGCATGGGCACGGATCCGACGCGCTGGGGCAAGCCGTTCGCGGCGCTGCTGGGCGCGCTGGATGCGCAGCTGGATTTGAACATCGCGGCGATTGGCGGCAAGGACTCCATGTCCGGCACGTTCGAGAAGATGGACGTTCCGCCGACGCTCTGCTCCTTCGCGATTGCCCCCGGCAAGGCGAGCGAGGTCATTTCGCCCGAATTCAAGGAAGCGGGGCACGCCATCCGCCTTGTCTCCTGCGATCCGCATGACACCGCCGCGCTGACCGCGGATTATGACGCTGTCCTGTCCGCCATTCGCGCGGGCAAGGTGGTTTCCGCGTGGGCGCTGGGTCTGGGCGGCGTGGCGGAAGGCCTGTTCAAGATGGGAATTGGCAATCAGATTGGCACGCGTATCGACGATGATTACGACGGCAATCTCTTCGCGCAGCAGATCGGCGCGATGCTGCTGGAATGCACCGAAGATATCGACCTCGGCGTGAAGGTGGGCGACACCGTGCCGGAGTGGGTGCTGGAGTACGAGGGCGAGCGCATTGATTTGACCGCCATGCAGGAAATCTACGAGGGCAAGCTGGACAAGGTGTTCTCCTACCGCGGTCACACCGGCGAAACGACGGAGAAGTTCTCCTATTCGGCGGAAACCTACCCCGTGCCCGCCGTCAAGACGGTCAAGCCGCTGGCGTTCATCCCGGTTTTCCCCGGCACGAACTGCGAGTACGACACCGCGCGGGCGGTCGAGCGCGCAGGCGGCGCGGCGGAAATCCTCGTCATCAACAACCTGACGCCTGAAGCCATTACGCAGTCGATTGCCGAGGCCAGCCGCATGATTGCGCGCAGCCAGATGATCGTTCTGCCCGGCGGCTTCTCCGGCGGCGACGAACCCGACGGCTCGGCGAAATTCATCACGGCGTTCTTCCGCAATCCTGCCATGAAGGACGCGGTGCATGATTTGCTCCAGCGCCGCGACGGCCTGATGCTGGGCATTTGCAACGGCTTCCAGGCGCTGATTAAGCTGGGGCTTGTGCCGTATGGCGAAATCATCGACACGTCCGATCAGTGCCCGACGCTGACGTTCAACGAAATCGGCCGTCACCAGTCGATGCTCGTCCGCACGCGCATTGCGTCGAATAAATCCCCGTGGTTGTTCCGCTGCAAGGTGGAGGACATCCACACGGTCGCCATCAGCCACGGCGAAGGCCGGTTTGTCGGCCCGGAAGCGCTGATTCGCCAGCTTGCGGCGAATGGGCAGATTGCCACGCAGTATGTGGATTTGTCCGGCGCGCCGTCGATGGATATGCGTTTCAACCCCAACGCCAGCTATTTCGCCATCGAGGGCATCACCAGCCCGGACGGCCGCGTGCTGGGCAAGATGGGTCACACCGAACGCAGCGGCGAAAATCTCTACAAGAATGTACCCGGCGACAAGTATCAGCCGCTGTTTGAGAGCGGCGTGGACTACTTCCGCCTGTGATACTATTTCCTGCATTCGCCTGCGTCGTCTGCTCGTGCCTTTTCCATTCTGTCGTCCGCTCGTTCCACTTAGCGTAGCGCTGCTACGCTGCGTTTCACTCCCGTTAGCCAGAATGAAAAATTCACTTCGCATCTCGGCGCATTCTCATTTGGAAATAGTATAAACTGCAGCCCTCCTGTTGCCTTTTGCCGCAAAATCTGCTATGATAGAGGGCAAACGGCGGCAGGAGGGAATCACCATGCTTTTGACGGATTTTGATGCGTCGCGCCAAGCGGTCATCAACCCCGATATGCTCTTTTCGCCTGTGCCGGATTTGCCGGAGACGGCCGTCAGCTGCTTTTCGCACGTCACGTTCGAGCGGATGCTGGATATGGCGGCGGATGTGCGCGTCCTTGCCGAGCTCGGCGACGCAAACGCGAAATACCCCATTTACCGCGGTTTGTGGCAGGGGACACTGCTGACGTTTGCGCTGGCGATGGTCGGCGCGCCGTCCTGCGTGGCGATGCTGGAAGAGCTGCACGCGCTGGGCGCAAAGCGGTTCGTCGTATTCGGCAACTGCGGCGTGCTGAATCAGCAGATTCGCGACTGCGGCATCATCATCCCGACCGCCGCCGTGCGCGACGAAGGCACGAGCTTCCACTACGCGCCGCCGTCGGACGAGATTCCGGCGAATCCGAAATACCGCGGGGCGTTCGAGGCGATTCTGCGCGAAACGGGCGTGGACTTCACCGAAGGAAAAGTGTGGACGACGGACGCCTTCTACCGCGAAACCCGCGCGAAGTTCGAGAAGCGCAAGGCACAGGGGTGTGTTTGCGTGGATATGGAGTGCTCGGCGCTGATGGCGCTGGCACAGTTCCGTGGAATCGACGTGTTCGAGTTTTTCTACGCGGGCGATAACCTTGACCGCGAGCAGTGGGATCCGCGCAGCCTGTCCACCCATGCCAAGCTGGATGAAAAAGACCGCGCGGCGTATCTGGCGCTGGAATTGGCGCGGAAAATCACCCTTTGAAATGAAATCGGAGGAAAGCATTATGCCTCATGACAGCTATATCAGCCCATTTTCGACCCGCTATGCCAGCAAGGAGATGCAGTTCATCTTCTCCGAGGACAACAAGTTCCGCACCTGGCGGAAGCTGTGGATTGCGCTGGCGAAGGCGGAAAAGAAGCAGGGGCTGGACATTACCGACGAGCAGATTGCCGAGCTGGAAGCCCATGCGGAGAACATCAACTACGACGATGCGCAGCGCCGCGAGAAGGAGTGCCGCCACGACGTGATGAGCCACGTCTACGCGTACGGTCTGCAGTGCCCGAAGGCGGCGGGCATCATCCATCTGGGCGCGACGTCCTGCTATGTGGGCGACAACACCGACGTGATTATCATGCGCGAGGGCCTGCAGGTCGTGCGGCGCAAGCTGCTCAATGTGATGAACCTGCTGGCGAATTTCGCGGATAAGTACAAGGCAATGCCTGCGCTGGCGTACACGCATTTGCAGCCTGCCCAATTGACGACGGTCGGCAAGCGCGCGACGCTGTGGCTGAATGAATTGTACATGGACTATTGCGAGCTGGAACACCGCCTGTCCTCCCTGGCGCTGCTGGGCAGCAAGGGCACGACGGGCACACAGGCGTCCTTCATGGAGCTCTTCGGCGGCGACAGCGCGAAAATCAAGGCGGTCGAGCAGGATATTGCCACGGCGATGGGCTTTGACAAGGTCGTGCCGGTGTCCGGGCAGACGTACTCCCGCAAGATGGACTATCAGGTGGTTTCCGTGCTGAGCGGCATTGCGCAGTCCGCGAGCAAGTTCGCCTATGACCTGCGTCTGCTGGCAAATTTCAAGGAGATGGAGGAGCCGTTCGAGAAAAGCCAAATCGGCTCGTCCGCCATGCCCTACAAGCGCAACCCCATGCGCTGTGAGCGCATCAACGCCTTGGCGCGCTACGTCTGCGTCGATACGCTGAACACGGCAATGACGTCCTCCCTGCAATTCTTCGAGCGCACGCTGGATGACTCCGCGAACAAGCGCATTGCCGTCGCGGAGGCGTTCCTCGGTGTGGATGCGATTCTGAACATCATGATGAACGTGTGCGACGGGCTGGTGGTGTACGACAAGGTAGTGCGCGCGCGCGTGATGAACGAGCTGCCGTTTATGGCGACGGAAAACATCATGATGGACGCGGTGAAGAAGGGCGGCAATCGTCAGGAGCTGCACGAGAAGCTGCGCGTGCATTCGCAGGCGGCGGCGCGCGTGGTGAAGGAAGAGGGCGGCAAGAACGACCTCATCGACCGTATCTGCGCTGACCCGGCGTTCATGATTACCCGCGAAGAAGTGGAAGCGATTCTGCGTCCGGAGCAGTTCACGGGCCGAAGCTGCGAGCAGGTGGAAGAGTACCTGCGCGACGTGATTCGTCCGCTGCTGGCGGAAAATGCAGATTTGCTGGGCGAAAAGCAGGAATTGAGCGTCTGAACATCGAATATTTCATCCGAAGCCCTGCTTGCAGGGCGGAAACGGCGATAACGCCGATATGAATGAAAGGAACTGTTATGCCTTACATAGAAACGACCTCCAACGTGTCCATTCCCGGACGAAAAGAGCAGGTCATCAAGGATCGCATGGGCGATGCCATTGAGAAAATTCCCGGCAAGACGGAAAGTTGGCTGATGCTGTCTTTCCGCGACAATGCCGCAATGTACTTCAAGGGCACGGACGCCCCCTGCGCCATCTGCCAAGTGAAGCTCTTCGGCGGATCTGCGACGGAGGAGGATTACGCCGCGCTGACCGAGGCGCTGACGGACATCCTGCGCGAAGAACTGGACATTGACAGCGACCGCATCTATGTGACGTATGAAGAAATCGGCTTCTGGGGCTGGAACGGCGGCAATCTGTAATCATTTCCGCCCTGAAGAGGGCACGGTAATTTGGGGAAAGGGGAAAGTATGCCGTCAAAACGGCTGCTTTTCCCTTTTTTCATGTTTTTTCCGCCCATCGGGAAGAAAGTGGCTGCTTCATTCGTTATCTGCACTGTGGGGTGTTCTGAATGTTTACGGATGCTTCACGGAAAATTTGTGAAAAGGCATTCATATTCGCGGCAATTTGTTGTATAATGGAGAAGCAGAACGCATGAAATCATTCAAGATGCTAAAGGAGGCGGAGCTGGCGTGACAACGTTCTTGCAGACGCTGGAGACCTTTTTCTGGAACGTGCTGACCCGCCCCGGTCTTTCCGATATTGCTGATATTCTCATCGTTGCCATTATTATCTATGAACTGCTGATGCTCACCCGCGACACGCGGGGCAGCGCCGTTTTGAAGGGGCTTGCCATGCTGCTGCTCATCGTCGGCATCAGCAACCTCTTCGGACTGACGGCACTGAACTGGCTGCTGATGAGCGTGGTGAACAACGGCGCGCTGGTGCTGGTCATCCTCTTTCAGCCGGAACTGCGCAAGGCATTGGAGCAGATTGGCCGCGGCGCGCGCATTGAGACGAAGCGGCGCGACACCGATAAGGATGAGGCGACGCGCATTATCGACGAAATCATCCGCTGCCTGCAGGATTTGAGCCGCCGCCATGTGGGGGCGCTGATTGTCTTTGAGCAGAAAACGGGCCTGCAGGACATCATCGAGAACGGCATCGGCATCGACGCGCGGATTACCTCCGGCCTGCTGGAAAACATCTTCGAGCCGAACACGCCCCTGCATGACGGCGCCGTCGTCATCCGCGGCGAACGTGTGATGAGCGCAGCGAGCATCCTCACGCTGACGGAAGCCAGCGGCATCAGCCATGACCTCGGCACGCGCCACCGCGCCGCTATCGGCGTGTCCGAAACGACGGACGCGATTGTGCTGATTGTCTCCGAGGAAACAGGCATCATTTCGATGGCGAAGGGCGGCAAGCTCACCCGCCACCTTGACGCGAAGTCGCTGCGGACGATTCTGGAGGGCATCTATGTCCGCAAGCCGCATCAGCGCCTGCTGTCCATGCTCGTGCGCCGCAAGGGAAAGGAGGGTGCCAAATGACGCAGACCCCTTCCGCAAAGCCGCAGAAGAAGCGTGACCCACGCCTGACGATGCTGCTGGACGGTCTCAAGCGGATTTTCATCCACAATTGGCCGACAAAGCTGCTCGCGCTCCTGCTGGCCATCATCCTCTGGGGCGGGCTGATTACCCAAGACCCGACGCTCACGCGCGAAAAGCACTTCTCCAGTGTCAGCGTGTCTGTTTCGGGCGAAGAATCCGTCAAGCGCAACGGCTTCATTGTCACCAGCGATTTGACCAGCCTCCTTGGTGACGTCTCCCTTACCGCTGACGTGCCGCAGATGCAGTACGCCAACGCTAAGGCGACGAACTACAACGTCCGCATTGACCTCTCCCGCATTTCGGCGGCAGGGAAGCAGGAAATCCGCATTCTGTCCACCAATTCCAGCACTTACGGCACGGTTTCTTCGATTCAGCCGTCTACCGTGACGATTGACGTGGAAGAGTACATCACCCGCTTCCGCATCCCCGTGTCCGTGCAGACGGTCGGGAGCGCGCCGGAGGGCTACTACGCGGGTGCGGCGACACTCGACCCGCCGACGGTGACGATCAGCGGCCCGAAGTCGATGGTGGACAAAATTGTCCGCGCCGAAGTCGTGCTGGAACTGAACAACCTGCCCCAGCGCGAGGGCACGATTCGCAAGGCGCTGGCGTATACGCTGCTGGACGAGAACAACAACGCGATTGAAAGCGACCTGCTCGAAGTGACGAGCGAATCGGTGCTGCTGGACAGCGTGATTGTGGAGCAGACCATGTACGCCATGAAAACGCTCGAACTCTCCCAGACCGGGCTGATTCAAGGCACACCGAAGGAAGGCTACGAAATCAAAAAAATCAGCATGACGCCGGAGAACATCACGGTGGCGGGCTGGTCAAGCGAGATGGCGGAAATCGACGCGCTGTTTACGGATGCAACCATCGACGTGTCCGGCTTGTCCGATTCGGTCAAGCAGCGCGTCCGATTGAGCAGCGTGCCAGAACTGAAATACGTCAGCGCCACCTACGTCAACGTGACGATTGAAATCGGGCCGGTGCTGAAGTCGAAGAGTTTCACGAACCTGCCGATTCAGATTGAAGGCTTGGAAGCGGGCTACAACGCCTCCATGAGCCGCGTGAATGCCTCGGTGATGATTACCGCGCCGCAAAACTGGCTGAACGCGCTGCAAAGCCGCGATATTCGGCTGGTATGCGATGCGTCCGGGCTTGCGCCGGGGACGTACAGTCTGCCTGTGCTCTGCCGCATTGATGCGGACGAGGACGAGGAAATCTCGGTCGAGGTCGTGCCGGGAAATGTGAGCGTTACGATAACCGTAGAGTAACACTATTTCCAAATGAGAATGCGCTAAGATGCGCTGCGAAGGCAGAAAATAGTGGAGGAGGATGACCATTGTGGGCAGTTTCATCAACGCGCTGTTCAATTTCCTGCTGGGGTGGATTCGCGGGACAGCGCAGTGGCTCTGGAACATGGTGACGAGCGACAGCCACGGCGGCCTGCTTGGCTGGGCGATGCGCAACTGGCTGCCGCTGGTCATCCTCCTGTGCATTTTCGGCGTCGTGATGGACTTTCTGGTCTACCTGATCCGCTGGCAGCCGTACCGTGTCTGGGGAAACTTCTGGACACGCTTCCTGCCTAAGCGCGCGCGCCGCACGCCGACGGGCCACCACCTGATTTACGCTGACGGCACAATGATCGAAGAGGAGCAGGTGGTGCAGCACAAGCCGAAGCCCGCGCCCAAGCGGGAAGGCACCGCAGCGACGCGCCGCAAGCGGGTGATTCCTGCCCGACGCGCACATTTCGGCACAACGCAGACGGAGCTGACCCCGCCGCCGCTGACAATTGCGCAGGACAAAAATCAATATCATGACAATATACCGGGGGGACAGGCATGACCGAGCTTCCACAGGCGTTTTTATCCCAAATGGCGGCACAGCTGAAAGGCGAAATGGCCGCCTTTTTGCGTACATATGACGAGCCGTATCAGCGCGGTCTGCGCGTGAATCCGTGGAAGCGCCCGACGCTGCTGCCGGAGGACTGCGGCGAAAGAGTCCCGTGGGAGGAAAACGGGCATTACCTCGCACTGACCTCGACCGCCGGCGCGGACGTGCTGCATGAAGCGGGCGCGTGGTACTTGCAGGAGCCGAGCGCGATGCTGCCCGCCGCCGTGCTGAACGCGCAGCCGGGGGAGCATGTGCTGGACTTGTGCGCCGCGCCGGGTGGAAAATCAACGCAGAGCGGCTTGCGCATGGGCGGACAGGGCGTGCTGGTGTGCAATGAGCCCGTCTGGGAACGCGCGAAAATCCTCTCTCAGAATATCGAGCGCATGGGCATCCCGAACGCCCTCGTCGTCAGCGCCTATCCCGACCAATTGGCGCAGCGCTGGCCGGAGGCGTTCGACGCGATTCAGGTGGATGCCCCCTGTTCCGGCGAAGGCATGTTCCGCCGTCATCCGGAAACACGCGCGGAATGGTCGCCCGAAAGCCCCGCCGGATGCGCTAAGCGGCAGGCGGAAATCCTCGACCGCGCGGCGAAAATGCTTCGTCCCGGCGGACGCATAGTTTATTCCACCTGCACAATGAACCGCACGGAAAACGAGGATACGGTGGATGCATTCCTGTCGCGCCACGCGGATTTCTCGGCGGAAGCGTTCTCCCTGCCCGGAGCGGATGCGCCGGACGGGATGCTGACGTGCTATCCGCACCGCATGAAAGGCGAGGGGCACTTCGTCGCCCTCCTGCGCAAGCACGGCGACGCACCCTGTAATTGGCAGAAAGCGCCAGAGAAGGATGCGCCGAGCAAGGACGCATTGCAAGCCTTGCGCGCCTTCTGCCCGACGGCAAACGCGAATGTGATGCGCACCGGCAGCGGCAAGCCCGGACGCAGCCGCGACGAATCAGTGACGCTGAGCTGCCTGCCCGACCGTCCGGCCTGCGACGGCATTCAGGTCGTCCGCTGCGGTTTGCAGCTTGGCACAGTGCAGAAGAAGCTGTTTGTGCCCGATCATGCGTGGGCGATGAGTATCTTTCCGCCGGATGTGCCGCGTGTGGAACTCACGCGGGAGGATGCGCGCCGCTATCAGGCGGGTGAGACGCTCCCGGCGGATGGCAAGGGCTGGGCGCTTGCGTGCTGCGACGGCATTCCGCTCGGCTGGGGCAAAATCTCCGACGGGCAGATGAAGAACCACTATCCCAAGGGATTACGCCGCCCGCTTCGCTGATTGCAGCACGGCGGCGTTCCAAATCACGCGCACAAGGCTGCCTGCCAGCATCGCCAGCACCGCGCCGAAAATCCGCACGCTCGGCATCGGACAGAGGGCGCTCATGACCACCAGCGTCAGCGCGGAGGAAACAATGGTACCCGTCATCGCGCGCCGCTGAACGCCCAAGCCTGTCACCAGCCCGAACTGCACCTGCTGGATAGCAAACAGCATCGACAGCGGGGAGAGCGCCATCAGCACACCCGTCAGCGCTGGTTCGCCATAGAGCAGCATCGAAATCGGCTGCGCGAAGAGAAACAGCACGCACGAGGACAGGCAGCCAATCAGCCCCGCCATCAGCAGCAACTGCCGCATGGTGCGTTTCAGGCGGACGCGGTTGCTTTCCTGCCGGGACACGGCGGGCGCGGCGACCATGCACATGGCGCTGGTGATGACGCCGGGCGCCATGATGAGCGGCATCGCCATCCCGCTCAGCAGCCCGAACTGCGCGGTCGCGGCGGACGCGGTCAGCCCGGATTGCCGCAGGCACAGCGGCAGCAGCACTGCCGTCAGCATCCGCAGGCACGTCTGGCAGAGACGCGAAACGGCGGTTGGGGCGGATAACGCCAGCAGCTCATGGCGCAAATCGGCGGATGGCACACCCGGCGGCAGCGGCGCACGGCGGCGGAACATCATCCAAACGCAGATACCCGCCAGAATTCCGGCAAAACCCGGCAGCGCGGCACGGATGGACAGCGGCGACCGCGTGAAAATCAGCAGCAGCACAAGGCTTCCGACGAACCGGACGACCTGCTCGCTGCATTCGCACTGCGCGGGCGTGAGCATGTCGCCGCGGCCATAGAACCACCCGCTGTACACGGCGCAGCAGCCCAGCAAAAACACGGCGGGGATGCTGATGAGAATCGCGGGCAGCGTCCGAAAGTCGCTGAGCAGCCACGCCATCCCCGGCGCAAGCAGGAACAGCAGCGGCATCATCACCAGCGCAATCCGCCGATTGAGTGAAAGCCCCGCGCGCAGGACGGCGCTTTGATCGGCGTTCGGGCGCGCGGTCATGCGGCTCATGGCGGTCGGCAGTCCGGCGGTTGCGGGTGTCAGCGCCAGCATCGCGGCGGATGCGGAAAGCTCCATCACACCGATGGCCTCCGCGCCCATCAGCCGCGCCGTCATCAGGCGGAAGAGAAATCCAAGCCCGCGCGTGAAGCCGTTCGCAATTGTCAGCGTAAGCGCCTGTTTTTTGAGGGTCTGGGGCATAAAAACGCCTCCTTTGCCCGCAAACTTATGCGCCGCCGCTGAAAAACTTGACAGAACCCGCGAAAGCCGATATAATGGGGAACAAACATGCAGGAGGAAACGAGTATGGACAAGTGGGACAGCCGATTTATGGAAATGGCGCACGTCATCGCTGGATGGACAAGCTGCTACCGTCCGGGGCGGAGCATCGGCTGCGTCATTGTGAAGGACAAGCGCATCATGACGACGGGCTACAACGGCGCGCCGGCGGGCCTCAAAACCTGCCGCGAGCGCGGCGAGTGTATGCGCGACCGGCTCGGCATTCAGTGTGGCACGCGCGCCGAACTCTGCTACGCCATCCACGCGGAGCAGAACGCCATCATTCAGGCGGCGAAACTTGGCGTTTCCATCGACGGCGCGACGCTTTACTGCACGCACCAGCCGTGCAGCGTGTGCGCGAAGATGATTATCAACGCCGGCATCCGCCGTGTCGTGTATCAGGAGGGCTACCCGGACTCCTTCTCGCTGGATATTTTTGAGGAAGCGAAGGTTCAATTGGAGCGCTTCGACCCGGAAAACGCGCCGGAAATCAATCCGTAACAAAAGCATCCCGTCTGGAGAAAATCAGGCGGGATGCTTTTTGTTAATGCAAAGATGCTATTAATCAGTTTTTACTTTCTGCAGCGGGTTAATCCCCTTGATATTCATTCAGGGCATCCGTGTCCATTTCTTTAATTTCAAACGTTTTTCGGGTTGATACGCAGAAATTGTGCTCAATCATCAAATTAGCAAGTTTTTCACCGTCTATCAGAATAATGTGATGTGTATTGGCGTAATCCTTCGCTTTTTTTGAGAACGTAGCTGTTGTTACGAAAAGTCCATCGCCATGTTTTCCTGCAATCGCACCTACAAAGTTCTGAATTTCCGGCTGACCAACAACCCTGTCCGGTGCCCATTCTTTCGCCTGCATATAAATCAGGGAGAAGCCGAGTTTGTCTTCCATGATAACGCCATCAATGCCGTCATCGCCGGAAGCGGCAGTTGCGTGACTTCCGTAAGCAACAGTTCCGTATCCCATTTTTGACAGAAGGTCAATCACGAACTTCTCAAATTTATATGGCGAAATCATTAGAATTTCACTCAATAAATCGGAAGCAAGGGTCGTATTTATCTGCTTATATGCATTTTCGAGCTGGTCATCTGGCGTAAGATCAGGCGACCTTGAAATCATTGGTGTCAAATCACTTTCATTTGCTGAATTGGAAAGTGAAATAAAGTGAGCAAATGATGGAAACTTCTCCAGATATTTAGAGTCGATTTTGTCGGGGTTCTCGGCGATAACCTTCTTGCCAGCCTCTGTAATGACAATGGTTGCGCGCGCCGGGCTGTCAAGAAGTCCGGCTTTTTTTAGATAGGTCTTTGCCCATCCGACCCTATTTTTATACACGGTTTGTCTGCCACTGGGCAGCATTTCCGCGAGGTCTTCTGCCGATAAATTTAACTGCTGCGCTAATGCGGCATTGGCATCTTTGATTTTGTAGACCTGACCGTCTTTTACTGCCATCAGCAAAGGCTTCATTAACTCGTCATATTTAGGAACAGGCATAGAAATCCTCCTCTCTTGTTTTAACAAAATCGGAAGTGCTTCAATATCACTTCTCTTCCGGATTCGGCTCTTTCCCGACGCACCAGCCACGCAGCTTGTTGACGCTGCGCTCCACCGCGTCGCGGCTGTCCTTCCACGGCTCGGCTTGAAAGCGGTAGTCGAATTTCTTGATGAACCAGCTCACGTCGCCCTGAATGCGGTCGAATGCTTCGGTTTCCAGATTGCAGATGAGGTCGGCAAAGGCGGATAATTCGCGGCTTGGCAGCTCCTGCGGCGCGAGTTTGAGCAGCTGCACCGCGTGGGGGAGGCAGACCCCCTTGCTCTGCGCAAAATGCTTGCGGAATTCCGAATCGTTCTGGTAGAGGTGGAAAAATGTGTGCAGATAGCGGTTCATGTTGTCCTCAATCGCGTTGCAGACGATGCAGGTGCTGCACAGCGCGTCAAGCTCCTGCACAGCGGCTTCCATCGCCTTGGCGGGTGACGGCGCTTTGCCGGACAGACGGTCGAGAAAGGACGAATTGCCGCTGGCGGCTTTGCGGATGTCGTTGAACGCTTTGCTTAATTTGCCACGCGTCTCCGTCAAGTGCGATTCGAGCATCAGCGCGTGGCCGAGCCGATTGTCGCCCTTGAACAGCATCCGCTGGTGGTGCTGGCAGAAGCCCTTTTTGTTCACCTGAATACGCACGTCCGGCTCCATGACCGACGCGCCGAGCGAATATTCAATCTGCTGCAGTTCCACCCGGCGCTGCAGGGCGCAGAGCAGGCACTCGCCGTCAATTTTCGCCGCGTCCCAAACCGGAATGGTGTCGATGTGGTATCGCATGTGCTGTCCTCCTGTGGATTCTTGCTTCGATTCTTGCTCCTATGGTAGCACATTTTGCCGAAAAGCGCAAGTCATTTTCGCTTCCGCGCGGGCATATCGTCTGCCAGACCCAAGAAAGTGGAGGCGAAGAACATGGGACGCGTGGAACAGCGGCTTTACCGGCAGCAAATGGCGCGCAGGCGGCTGGGGCGCATGATTGTACTGACGCTGCTGATTTTTGCGGCGGGTGCGCTGACTCTCTCTCGCAACGCCGCGTCGCACCTGACAGCGGAGACGATTGCGCAGCCGACCGCCACGCCGATTGCCGCCGCCTATGACCAGACAGTCGTCTCGCGGGAGATTACGCTTGCGGCGGAAACGTGGTACGCCATCCAGACCGGCGTTTTCTCCAACGAGGATGCCGCGCGGGAGAAAGCGGAACTGCTCACCGACCGCGGCGCACCGGGCGCGGTTGTCGAGGACGGCGAAAAGTGGCGCGTGTTCATTGCCTGCTACGGCACGGAGACGGATGCTGCATCCGTGCGGCAGCGGCTGGGCGAAAATCAGCGCATTGAAACGTACCTCTATCGCTGGACATGCCCGGAATTGCAGCTCCGGCTCAAAGGCATGGCAGGTCAGGTGGATGTTGCCGAGGCGGGGTTCACGCTGCTGCTGCAAGCCGCGCGGACGCTGCGGGACACCGCGTCCCTGCTGGATGCGGGCGAACTGACGCTGACGGAAGCGCAGGAGCAGATAACGGCGCTGGGCGGTCAGCTGACGCTCTGGCGGCAGACGGCGCAGGAGCGCTTCAGGCGCAATCCGCCGTCGCCGATCAAGGAGCTGCTGGCGCTGTCGGACGCGTGGGCGCAGATCAGGGGCAATCTGGAGAATCAGGACAGCAAAACAGCCCTGTCCGCCCAGCTGAAACTGGAGGGAATCGGGCTGTTCGGGCGGATGCTTGCGCTTCGGCAGGGGATGGGCGCATAGTTACCGCTTGCGGATGACGCCCGGCACGTCTTCGCCAAACACGATGGCGCGGATGGCGGCAGCCACGCCTTGCGCATCGTTCGTTAGCGTCTCGAACCGCGCGGATGCCCTCACACGCTCGTTTGCGTTGCCCATCGCGACGGAAACGCCCGCCGCTTTGAGCATACTCAAATCGTTGTCGCTGTCGCCGAATACCATCACTTCGTCCATCGGGATATTCAGCGACTTCGCGAGCGCCTGAAGCGCGCTGCCCTTGCTGGCGCTGCGCGGTACAATCTCAATGTTGTCCCACCAGCTGCTCGTCACGTCCGCATCGGGGCACCTATCGCGCACGAACGCACGCAAATCATCCAGCAGCGGCAGATTCTGCGAGAAAACGACCACCTTCACGCAGTCCTGAATCACCGCGTCGATGCCTTGCTTCTGGTTGCGGAAAGCGGTGCGCCCGCCCGCGCGGTTCAGGAATGTGCCGATGAGCACCTGCGCGCGGGAAAGCGGCATGTCGTTCGACGCAACCACCTCGTGAACGCCGAACACCGCGTACTGCACGTTTGCTTCGTCCAGCCGCGCCGTGATGCGATGGACAGTCGGCTGCGGCAGGTGGTGCGCCTCCTGCACGTCGCCCAGCGGCTTCACCAGCGTCACCGCGCCGTTGAGCGCAATGACGTGCATTGGCAGCTTCGCGTCCACGGCAAAAAAGCTCGCGTCGTCCGGCAAACGCCCCGATGCCAGTGACAGCACGATGCCCTTTTCCGCCGCGCGGCGCAGTACATCCGCCGTTTCCGGCAGAATCAGCGGTTCATCCGTCAGCAGCGTGCCGTCCATGTCGGTGGCAATCAGGCGAATCGGCATTTGTAAATTCATAAAATACCTCTCCTGTCAGAACGGGCACTTTACGCGGAACGTCCGCCCGTCCAGCTGCGGCAGCGCGCCGCCCGTGTCCAGCGTCAATTGCGCCGCGCATAGGCAGAGCTTGCCCTGCATTTTCATTTGCCGATTGAACGCGCGGTCGCCGTACACGTCGTCGCCCAGCAGCGGATGCCCCAGCGCCGCCATATGCGCGCGGATTTGGTGCGTCCGCCCTGTAATCAGGTGGATTTCCACGCGGCTGACCGCGCCCTGTTCCAGTGTTTCATACGCCGTCACAATCGGGCGCGCGCCGGGGACGGCGCTGTCGTGGATGGTGACATGCGCGGCTTTCGCGTCCTTGAGCAGGTAGGCGCGGCAGGTGGCTTTCGGCGGCTTCATCATTCCGCGCACAAGGCAGATGTAGCGCTTGTCCATTGTGCGGTCGCGGAAGGCGCGCTCCAAAATGCCCTCGGCCTTCTCCGTCTTGGCGAACATCAGCAGCCCGCACGTCTGGTTGTCCAGCCGATGGCACGCCTTGGGTGCGCGCGCGTCGGGGGCTTGCTGACGAACGTGCCGTGCGGCCAATTCGGTCAGCGTCACGCCGCCCTTTTTGTCCGCCTCTACGCTGATGCCCGCCCGCTTGTTGACCAGCAGTACATCCGCATCCTCGTACACGACATCCAGCAGCGGCGCGGTCTGCTCCATGCAGAATACTTCCACGCATTGCCCAGCGTGCACGCGCATATCCGGCTTGACGCGCTTGCCGTCGAGTTTCACGTCGCGATGGGAGAACGCCTCCTGCGCCGCGCGGGAGGGCAGTTCCGGCAAAAAACGGCGGATGCAGGCGTCTATGCGCAGCCCCTCCGCCGCAGAATCGGTTTGAAATGTGTATTTCATGATAGCTCCTGTTATTGCACCAGCGCGGCGCGGTATGTTCCCCAGCGCGGTGTGAAGGCGTACAGGCGATGCAGGCACGCTGTCAGTTCCTTCGTTGGCGGAATCGGCAGCATTGCCCGCACAACCTCCATCAGCTCTGACCACGTTACATGCTGCTTGACCAGTATCCGCAAATCGTGCGCGCTGCTTTCCTCCGCCGTTTCCAGCCCCATGCAGCTGTCCAGCAGAGCCGAAAGCTGTGCGTCTGTCTCAAATTCCTCTGGCAGCAGGTCGCGCGACGCCATCAGCGCCCGTTCGCTCGGCAAATCCGGCTGATACCCCATCGGAAAGCCGCCTTCCCGCAGGATTTTCTCCGGGTCAGCCAGCCCCGGATGCAGCAGAAACAGCTCCCCGGCGCGGTTGTAGTAGAAATCGTTGCCCGCCTTCAAGTAGCGCAGCGCCAACGCTTCATCGTTCGCGTATGAATCGTGCAGCACGCTTTCGTAGAGTCGGGAAAGCGCCTGTTTCGCGCTCAGCATCCCGGACAGGTAGAGCGCCGCCTTCGTGTCCGTGTCGAAGAACAGCAGGCGACTGCGCAGATCCTGATGCCGCTGCTCGCGCAGGGTCAGCGAAAGCGGGGTCATCAGTTCCCGCGGCAGGTGCAGCAGAACGTCCTGCTCGTCCACCTCCAGCGTACACCAAAGGCGGCGCAGCAGTGATTCAGCGGCGGACAGCTCCTGCCAGCCGTCGATGCGCACCTGACCTCCGCAGAGAATCAGCCGGACAATCAGCGCATGTTCCGTCTCTGTCAGCAGCGCGGCTTCCACGGGCAGGCGCGCAAGCACATTCGCCCGCATCTCCCGCAGTGTGTGCAGCACGGACGATTTTGGCGATTCCTCCGCGTCGTAAGAGCATTGCCACCAGCATTCGGTCTCCCGCTCGTCCTGCAGCGTGAAAATCGACTCGGTTGGGTAGCTCAGCAGACGCGTCTCGCACGCTTCCATCTGCCTTTGGTGGAGCATGGACTGCGTTTTGTCCGCCCAGTGCATCCTTTGCAAATCAAATTCGCGGAGCATGAAGCCTCCTGATACACAAATAATAGGGGATAGCAGCCATTACAGCTCATCCAGCAGCGTTTCCAGCGAGATGGGGACAAGCAGAATGCCCGCTTCGGGCAGGGCAACCGTGTTTTCCAGCAGATAGAACACCGGGTCGCCGTTTTCATCCAGATAGAAATCCTCTTCCGGATAGAACGCGGCTTCCAGCTCCTCGAACGTCAAGCCGTCATAGAACGGCACGTCGCCGGATTTCATCATCCGCTCGATTTCCGCCCACACCAGCTCGCGCACGCAATTGTCCGCCTTCGCCGTCTGACGGTCTTGCAGCCAAGTGTCCACCTTGCCGTCCTGCGTCAGAATCCCCAGCAGGTAGGGCAGACTGATAATTTCACCCGCGCGGCTGCCCGTCAGCGCGAACACATGCCCGCTGATGGTGGTGGACTCGCTGTCCGGGCGCTTTGTGTGCTTCGTGATGAGAATCGAGAGGTAATCCGCCGTCTGGCAGGTGACTTCATACGTCACGTCGATGATGGTCGCCTGCGCCGCGCCGTCGGTCAGCCCCGCGTTCATCGGCGCTTCAAAGGCAAGGGTGTCGTCGGCGGTGTAGGCATAGGTTGTGTTGAACATCGCAGCGATTTCGTCGTCGCCGGCCAATTGCGGATAGCGGTAGCGGTAGATGTACGTCGCGGTGGATTCGTCCGAGCCCGCCGGGTAAAGGTATTCGCCCGTCAGGTCGTCGGCAAATTCGTAGCCGTCCGCCAGCGCGGGCAGCGTCAGCAGCATCAGCAGGAGAAGCGGCAGCAGATACCGGAATGCCTTCTTCATGCGCGTGCCCCCTTGCTCAAATCGGCGGATGCGCTGATGGCGGCAACGTTGCCCTCGCCGACTGCCTTGGCGATTTGCAGCGGCTGACCCGTGCAGTCCCCGCAGGCGTAGACGCGCGGCAGATTCGTCGCCATCCGCCGGTCAACGGGGATGAACGCGCCTTCGGTTTTCAGCCCCGGCAGCAGCGTGTCCGGCGATACGGCAGGGCGGAAGATGAAGATGCCGTCGTAGCGGTATTCGCCCGCGTCCGTCTTGAGCACCAGCTGATTTGCTTCGTGCCGGATGGACTGCGGCTTGCCCTCGCACAGGCGGTACGGCGGATTTTCCGGCTGCGCGTGCTGCGCCAGCAGGTAGTAATCCACCTCGGATGCCAGTCCGGCGAGAAATTCCGCTTCTTCGATGCCGCCCGTCCATGCCGACAGCACCGCCACCTTTTTGCCGCGGTAGAACATGCCGTCGCATGTGCCGCACCAGCTTACGCCGCGCCCCAGCAGCTCTTCTTCGCCCGGCAGCAGCTTTGGACGTGCCGCGCCCATCGCCAGCACAATTGCGCGGCTTTCGATGATGTCGTTGCCGACCAGTGTCATGTAGATGTCGCCGCTTGGCATAATCTGCCGCGCCAATTGCTCGATGATGATAACGCCCATGTCCGCCGCCTGCGCCCGGAAGCGTGAAAGCAGCTCTTTGCCGCTGATTTGCGGCAGACCGGGGTAGTTGTCGATGCGTTCTGCGCGCTGAAGCCAGCTGGTGGCGGACTGCGCGCACGCGACCGCCGTCGTCAATCCGCGCTGACGGGCGGTCATGGCGCAGCTCCACGCGGCGGGCCCCGCGCCGATAATCAGAAGGTCATAGGAAGCCATACTGTTTCCTCCCCAGGGTTATTGATAGGTATAGCGCGCAATCAGCCACGGCATGGCGCTGTATGTGCCGTATGCGTCGCAGTAGATGCGCAGGTAGTCGCCCACCGCCCAGTCGGTTTTCGACTTGTTCTCAATGACCACGGGGCGGCTCTGACCGTCCTCGCCCGTGTAGACGATGGCTGTCTGCGGCTTGGTGGAGATGATTTCGGCAATCGTGCCGACGACCAGATACACCTGCGAATGCTCGGAACGGTAGGTGATGTTTGACATCAGCTCGGAGTATTCGGCGGAGTTGTTCAGCGGCCACGCTTTGCGGGTGTACACGTCCTGATTCGGAACGTAATAGATGGTGTAGTCCACGCGCGAAGTCTTGCTGCCCGGATAGGAGGACGTGATGGTAATCGTGTTGTCGCCGATTTTATCGAAGATGGCAACAAACTTGAATTCGCCCGTCTTATCCAGATTCGTAATGTCAAGGTCGGAGTGATTCGTCAGCACGTCCACCGTTGCGCCGGGTTTGGTCGTCGCGGAGATTTCGAGGGTGGATTTGCTCGTTGATGCGTATGTCGTCACCGCCAAGTCCAGCGGAATCTCCTGCACTTCGCGGTAGAGGGTGAGGTCGAGCGCGTTTTCGCGGCAGTACGGCGCGCGGACGCGGAATTTGAACACATTGTCGCCAATGGGCTGAACGGTTGCGTTGTAAATCAGCAGACCATCCTCGCTCACCGTGTCGGAAATGTCCACCTCGTTGACCGTCACCGTTGAGCCGGGACGCACTTGCAGCTGCACGGAGTACATAGCGGTCGTTACTTCCTGCCGCATGGATTCCGGTGAAACCAGCGCAATTGGGCTGAGCGGAATGGAAATGTCGTACTCAATGGGGTCAAGCGCCTTCTGCCGGCCGTTCGCGGTTTTCAGGAACGCCTTGAGCGTCACATGCATCGTCTCGTTTTCCACACCGACGCTCGGCAAGTCGCGATACCAGAGGTAATCCGGAATCTCAACCGTCGCGAAGCCGTCCACCACGGGGTACGTTGCCTGCATCGGCGCGCCGACGTAAATCTGCTGCCCGTCCTCGCCGGGGATGAGCACCGTGTGCGCCGCCAAATCATCCACAATGCTGGACGTGATGGACGCGTTCGACCCACTGGAGGTGTTCAGCAGCCCCAGATGGGACAGCGCGAAGAATCCGCCGACGCCGACCAGACCCACAACCAGCAGGATAATCAGCACCCGCAGCGTCACCCGGAAGCCCTTGCCGCGCGTGCGGTAGGATTTCATTTCGTTCATGCGCGGCGGGGCGGATGGAATCGTGTTCTCCTGCAGCATGGTAACGAGCGGGTCATATCCACGGGTGTCCTGCCAGATTTTCGGCTGGGGGACGACGTTGTCCGCCATCGCCGCGCTCTGCGCAGACGCATTGCGCTCGTCTTCGTGCCCGACCATGCGGACGCGCCCAACGTGCGCATTCATCAGCGATTCGCGCGAGGAATGCATGTGGATGGTGGTCGCGCCGGAAGGGGCGGAGCGCATCGCGGCTTCTTCCTTCATCCGCTCCAGACGGCGTGCGCCGCGTACTTTGCGCTCTTTCAGCTCCGTCATGTCCGTGGCGAGTTCATCCCGTCGGTCGCTGGATTCGTCAACGGCGCCGTCCTCGTCGACGTGGATGTACTTCTTCGGCTCTTTATCTTCCTTGCGGAACTGCTCCTGCCACGCGGGCGTTTCGGCGCTTTCCGGATTCAGCGGCGCGCCGCAGCGGATGCAGTTGGGCAGGGAAGCACGGTTCCATTGACCGCATTGGGGACACTTCATGGCGGAAACTCCTTCTTATGTCAAAACTTTGAGGGGTTAGAAATCAATCGGGTCGTCCTCGTCGTTGTCGTCAATGACGAGCCAGCCGCTGGAGAGGAAGTTCGACATATCCTCGCGGCTCATCACCCAGTCCACTTCCTGCACCGCCATACCCGCGTAGCTGATGGGGTGCACCGCGTCGTCCTGCGGGATGCGCAGTTCCTCAATCACGCAGGTGCGCAGCTTCAGCGCCTGCTCCATGGCGGCAATCATGTCGTCGAGCGTCATGTTCGTCTGAAGATTGTTCTTCATGATGACGTCCACAAGGTCGCGCGCCTGATCGTAGGTAAAGGTGCGGCACTGGTCTGCCAAGGTGGACATGACCGTGCGGGCGCGCTGTGTGCGCATGAAATCGCCGCCGCCGCCCGCCTTGCGGATGCGCATGTAAATGACTGCCGCGCGCCCTGTGAAGCGGTAAGTGCCCGCCTGCGCCATCGTCGGCTCGGTCTGACCGGGGTCAAGCGGATAGCGACGCAGATACGCCGCCTCCGACGCGTTGACTGTGATATCCACGCCGCCCAGATAATCAATAATGTTGGCAATCATCTGGAAATTCAGCAGAATGTACTTTTCAATTTTGATGCCCAGGTGCTGGCTGATAACCTTGCACAGCGCTTCCGGCCCGGAATTGCGCGCGATGTAGTTGATGCGCCCAATCACGCCGTCGGGGCGCTCCACCAGCGCGTCGCGGATGATCGACGTGAGCATGATGCGGTGCGTCACCGTGTCCAGTGTGACAATCACGATGCCGTCGGTGTTCACGAGTTTGTTCGTCCACTGGTCGGAGCAGAGCAGCAGATAGTGGTGCAGCCCTTCGCGTGGTTCGGGGATGCTGTCATAATCAATCGTCGGAATCGGCTTCGGGGTGTCCGCCAGCGCGGGTGCGGTCAGACAGGGGATGAGCAGACAGAGCATCAGCAGCAGACTCATCAGGCGTTTCATCGTGATTCGCTCCTTTGTCAGTAGGTTTCGGCTGCAATGCAGCTTCTTCATTATAGCATTCCTTTGCGCGAAAAGGAAGGGACAAACCGCCCTCCCGCGGATTTTTACATTTTTCATTGCGCGCAGTGACGCGAAAAAAGCTCTCTGCCCTTGCGACAGAAAGCTTTTTCGGGATAAGCTGAACTCACAGCGCCTTTTTAATCAGGTCTTCCAGCGCCGCCTTCGGGTGATAGCCCACCAGCGTGTCCACCACCTGACCGTCCTTGAACAGAATCAGCGTCGGAATGCTCATCACGCCGAACTGCTGGGCGAGTTCGGGACACTTGTCCACATCCACCTTGCCGACGACGACGTCATCCGCGTGCGCGGCGGAAACCTCCTCCACCACCGGCGCGAGCATCCGGCACGGGCCGCACCACGTTGCCCAGAAGTCCACCAAAACGGGCTTGTCCTGCTTCACAAAAGAAGAAAATTCACTGCTCATAAGTTCCTTGGCCATAAAAACACATCCTTTCTCAATGGTAATGTCAGTTTTTGAGCGCGTCTGCGGCAGAAATCACGCGCAGCAGCTTCGGCGCATATTCTCCGGACTGACTGCGCTTCTTTTCCGTCGCCGTCAAGCCGATGAGCGCCGCCGCCAGCCCGATCACACCGCCGATGGCACTGCCCGCCGTCTCGCTCTGCGGCGCAACCAGCGCGCCCAGCAACATGCCGATGAACAGCCCTGCCAGCGGCAAGAGATACGCCAGCGCGGAGGCCTTGACAACCGTCTGTTCGGGCAGTGACACCACTGCCGCGTCGCCCACATGCCCTTCGCCCTTCACCAGCAGTACATGCTTCTTTTCGCCGCCGATGCAGGCGTGGCATTTTTCGCAGTCGCCGGGGCGGCAGAAGGTGACTTCCAGCGTGTCGCCGGAGACCGCGGTAATCGTTCCTGTTCTTTCCATGAAGTTATCCCTCCTTGCAAGAGATGCTTCATTATAGCACAGGAATGCGGCCGCGTCAATCCACGCTTTCCTGACAGAGACAGTATACCCCGCTTTTTGCAAAGTGAAACCGGCTTTTTACGAAATTCACTGTGCCGTCATGATGCGCACGCCTGACGCGGGAACGCCTGTGTGCACCTGCACGAGTGTCAGCACCAGCGCGGTGTCCTGCTCCGTGATTTCCTGTTTTTCCGTCACGATGGTGACGCTCCCGTCCGTCACCACAGCGCAGCACGGCGCGAGCTCCGAGGTCAGCAGCGCCCCTTCCAGCGCTAACTGCGCCTGATGCAGCGCAACGTAGGCTTGCAGTTCTTCCGCCGCGCTTTGCCGCGCAGCGCGGTCGGTGTTTTCGCTGCTGATGAGGGTTTCCAGCGCCGCCATGTCGCGCTGATAGGCGCTGTCTCGGCTGATGCGGAATGCCTCCAAGGGCGATGCGCTTGATTCGGCGGATGTCATAGGCAGCGTCACACGCTGCGCCTGCGGGGATGACGGGCGCAGCAGAAGCGCTGCGGTGAGCGAAAGCGCCAGTGCCGCCATCAGCAGCCAGTTCTTTCGGCGGACAAGGAATGTCGGCAGGGATTGCAGCTTCATGGGGCGTTTCCTCCTTTTCGCGGATACACGGCGACGCGGCTGCTGTCCAGCCCAAGAAGCGTCGTCACGGCTTCCTGCAAGCGCAGGCGGACGGCAATGTCCTCCGCACCGGACGCCACCACCACCGCGCCGCAGGGTTGACTGTCCTCTGTGTAGATGGTTACGCTGACACTGCCCGCCCCCGCGATTTCGGACAGCACGCGGGCAATGCGGGTTTCCTCGTCGGGACTGCTGCCGCTGATTGCACTCACGGACAGCGCCAGCACCACGCAAAGCGCGATTGCTGCATACAGCCAGCCGTCCCGCCGAAGCAGCTCCCGGAAGCGGGTCATGTTCATGGGGCATCCTCCTGCGCGGATGGCTGGCGCGACAGGGCATCCACCGCATCAGCAAAGGAAAAATCAGCCGTTTCAGACAGGGGAGACGCGGCGGAAGCGCTGCTTTCCGGCTGCGAAAACCGTGTACACAGCGTTTGCAGCGCCGTCAGCCACGAGAGCAGCAGCAGCAGACTCGCCACCAGATGCACCGTGCTTTTCAGCCTCGTTTCCGGCAGCAGAGACAGCAGGAGCGAAGAGAGCAGCGACAGCACCGCAAACCCGGTCAGCGCTTCCATCGTCATTCACCTCGTTATCGCAGCATCATCGTGAACCCGCTGACGGCAATCAGCTGCGCAATCAGCATCAAATACATGGCAGCTGCGGATAATTGCAGCACGAACAGCAGCATCAGCACCTTCGCGAAATCGTGGATGCACCCGGCGAGCGATCCGTCGGATACCGGCTGCATCAGCGCGGACGCGAGCTTGTAGAGCATTGCGGCGGCCAGCGTTTGGCAAAGCGGCAGCACCGCGCGGGACGCTATGACGATCAGCCCCGTCACGCCGAGCGCACTCTGCACCAGCATCCCGGAGCCGACCAGCGTGTCCACTGTGTCCGCGAACAGCCCGCCGACGAACGGCACGAGGTTGTTCAGCGCGTACTTCGCCGTGCGGAGCGTCACGCCGTCAATTGCTGCCGCCGTTACCGAGCGCGTCGTCAGCACGCCGATGAACACCGTGAACCCGATGCCCAGCGACCACACCGCGCATTGCTGCGTAAATTCCGCCAGCCGCTGCACGCGGATTCCATCGCCCAAATGGCAGAGCATACACAATACCCCCGACGCGACCGCCAGCGGCACGGTTATGCCGGAAATCAGGCTTGTCATCGCGCTTGCCGACGCCACTACTGCCGGCTGCATCAGCGCCGAACCCGCGCTCCCGCCAACTGCCGCCATCATCGTCAGCAGCATCGGCAGCAGCCCCTGCATCCCAGCGGAAATCTGCTGCACCGTCGCAACCGCCAGCGTGATGTGGTCGCTCAAATCCTGCGTGAGAAACACACACACGAACAGCTGCACAACGATGCGTCCGCATTCGCTGCTTCTGCCGCTGAACTGTTTCAGCAGCGCCCAGAGCAGCGCGGGGGCAATCAGCCGCGTCAGCCGCCAGAGACTTTGCCGCACGG
>ULJH01019551.1_pt1 | contig 32606 bp, 26 predicted proteins | sample 1950781 | NCBI WGS metagenome assembly ULJH01 (sample SAMEA4835462, study PRJEB28245) | human gut metagenome | biome: gut microbiome; material: fecal sample | place: Denmark | collected 2008 | reverse complement strand
TAATTGGTGCATTGACAGAGCCGATACACATTAAGTGTTAGTAGTATTTATATGATGTTATTATAGTCAAAAACGTTTTTGCAAAGCTATGAAAATTATATTAAATACAATAGTCCTTTTAGAAATAATATCAGTAATGTGTGTTAGGCACATTGCTTCTTTTAAAAATAACTATCGTGGAAGACCCATAACAAAACTTTTCAATACTCCACAGAAAAAGGACAATGACGGAGAGACGCCAGACAGGCGGGCAGCCGCGGCGGACGTGGCCACCCCACGGCCTCGGGAAGTGGGAGGTGCCTGCCGGATACAAGTTCTCGCGTGAGCGAGGACGCAGGAGGCGGTAGGAGGGCTGAACGGAGCGAAGCGGAGTGAGTTCCGCCGCCGCTACCCGCCTGTCGGTGTGAAATCATCGTCAATGCATTACATCCTTGCAAAATTGCAAAAGCCCCGGAATCGCCATTACAGCGCTCTGGGGGCCTTATATCTTAAAGTCAAAGTGTCAAAGATGGATATCTAAAAAAAACTGCCGGGACCGGATGGACCTGGCAGTTTTCAGTTATGAGAAGTAATCCTTAGAACTCGTACATAGCGCGAACTAAAGTGTCGTCCTCCGGACTCGTTTTGGAGTCGCTGTTGGTGGTGATGTCCTTTCCCTTGTAGCCATAAATCCAGTAAGCCGTGGTTTCAGAATTGCTGTCGCTTTCTGTAGAAGACCAATAATAACTGTCGAGCGGAGTTCCGCCATGTGCAGCAAGAGTCTCTTTTACAACAGGTTCCGCAGCAAGGAAACACTTCACTTCATCTGCTGCAGGCAAGTACCATCCTTCACCCTTGTCAACACACCATTTGAAAGCAGGGAATGAAGTAAGTTCATTATCAAGAGCCTTGACTTTTGCGGTATTGCCCTTGCCGTCAGTTGTGCTCTGGGCACCAGTGTATTTGTTGCCTGTTGACCAGACGCTTACTGTCTCATCCAGAGAGATGATCTTGCCCTTCAGCTTGCTCTCATCAACCCATACGACAACACCTTTTACCGAGCCTACCTCATAGTAATCTCCGACAGCCCATTCCTTGGCAGGAGTCTGTACAGTAACCTGGCACACAGCCTTGACAGCACCGGCAGTTACGGATATTGTAGCCACTCCGTCAGCAACAGCCTTGACCTTTCCGTCCTGGCTGACAGTAGCTACAGCCTCGGCAGAAGATGCCCATACCACAGAACTCAAATCTGCATCCGCAGGATCGAATGTCGCAGTAAGCTGTGCTTCACCACCAGGCTCGAGATTCAGTTCAGTAGCGCTCAATGTGATCTGTGTTACCTTTATTATTCTCTTGGTTACCGTAACCTTGCACTCGGCTTTCACGTCACCGGCCGCAACGGATATCGTAGCCTCTCCCGGAGCCAGGGCACTGACCTTGCCTTCCTGAGAAACTGACGCCACCTTGTCATTGGACGAAGCCCATACCACAGCGCCCACTTCAGCCTCAGCAGGAGAGAAAGTGGCAACCAACAGGGCCTCCTGCTCTTCTACAAGATTAAGAGACGACTTGTCAAGCGTGACAGTCTCCACCTTTACAGGCTCCTTTACTTCTTCTGTTTCTTTTTTCGTTTCCTCTTTTTCGCAGCCGCATGCCAACGCAGCCAAACCGCAGAGCGCGGCGATGAATTTGAATGTTTTCATACTATAATAGGTTTTGTAATTTCGATAAATGCCCTTTTTGTAAATATATTATTTGAAAAAAACTGTCTTCCAGCCTGTTATCCAATCGGAATCTTCACAAGCGGCCCGGCTTTACCGGAAGGATCGACGGCAACTGCCGCCACGATATATTTCTTTCCCTCCTCCTTGATGAATGCAAGCTCCTTCTTGTCCTTGTAGCCCTTCATCTGCAGGGCTTCGATAGTGTCGTAGTCCGAATGCCCGTCCAGACTGGTGAAAGTGCCCACGAACCAATGCTCGGCAGACACTGACGGCTCCATCTCCAATTTTACCGCCTTCTTTCCCGCGTAAATCTCACCATAAATGCTCGCGTCAATGATTTCATAACTTACCTTTACGCTGACACTTGAACCCATCGGCATCTCCGGAGTCGTGAACTCCACCTTCGTGACACCAGTCGTGGCACCGCCCTTGTAACCGAAAGCGTAAGCCACATACTTGGTCTTGGAAACAAGAATCTCAGTGGCATCCACCTCGTGGTAACCCTGGACAAGGAACGTGGATATGGAATTCCCCGCCTCAGATATCACCCAGTCCGTCAATTCCTTGTCGGATTTGAATTTGGAGAACGTCTCGTAGTCCATGCAGTCGGTGAAATAGGTCTCCTCATCATTGGACGGAGTAAACGCGATCTTGGCCCCGTTGAACTTCAGCTCGTAGAGTCCTGTCTTGAATGTCAATGACGACTGCTCGGCAGCTGTTGTCCTGAAAGTCTTTTTGGTCACACCTGTCGTGCCTGTACAGGACGGGTCCATACCGAAAGCGAAAACCACGTAATCAGTCTCTGCTTTCAATTTAGAACTCTCGAATGAACTGCTGCCTTTTTCCAGAAAATCCGTCACGGACTTGCTGTAACCCGCCATTTCATATATTTCCAGGGCACTGCGAATCAGTTCAGCATTGGACTGTATGATACCGCCGTCCCCACCATATTTCTCATATTCCTCCGCTGTCACGAAATCGCAGAAATAATAGCAGTCGCCGTCTGTCGGCGTCACAGAAATCTTCGCTGTCGTTGCCCCGACACCAGAAATGTCAATGCTGAAGGAACAATCCACGCTCTCTACTTTTCCAGTGCGGAAAGCAGTCTTTACCAATGAATTGCCTGTGAGATAGTCCTCGCTGAAAGCAAATGCGTAGGCATAGTAGTCCGTTTCGCTCGAAAATCCGTCTTTTACAGCGGAAACCGCTCCGACGGACGCCTTGGACTTGGCGATGGCAGTATAATCGCTCTCGTACAGTGCCGCCACTTCCTGCAAGTGTTCTATCGCCGAACTGATCAGCGCGTCATCCGTTTTCAATGCTTCATAATCATCTTTGGCGATTACACCATAATAATATGGTGCAGAGTCCTCTGATGGCGTGATTTCGAGTTTTGCCGACCAGGTCGTGACATCTGAAGTCTTTATTTCGAACTCAACCGTCTTTTCCGGCTGAGAAGGCTCCGGCAGAGGCGATTCAGTTTCCTTCTTGTCGCATGAAAGCGAGATTGCTGCGCAAACAGCCAAGGCCAGTGTGACCTTGGCAGCAGATATTATGTGTTTCTTGCCGTTCATCATGGAACTTTAGAACTGGTACATGGCACGCACTAAAGTGTCTCCTTCCGGATTATCTTTGAAATCACCATAGCTGGTGGCAGTCCCATCAGATTTAAGATTGCCATACAATGCGGCTGTCTCATCTTCCTCTCCTTCAGTGGATGACCAGTAGTAATCACTGATTTTTGTTCCGTTATGAGCCTCAAGCGTAGGATTTACCGTCGCTTTGGCATTCAGGAAATAATAAACTTCCATGATTGCCGGGAAATACCAGCCTTCACCATGTGCGACGCACCATTTGAATGCAGGAAAAGCTGACAATTCAGCATTGATGTCTTTGACTTTGTCTGTATTTCCTTTGCCGTCTTCTTCACTCTTGGCGCCGGTGTTGTATCCTCCTGTAGCCCAGATATCGACTTTCTCGTCGAGGGATATGATTTTCCCATGCTCCTTGCTCTCGTCAACCCATACTACGACACCTTTTACAGAGCCCACCTCATAGTAATCTCCGACTGCCCATCCTGTCCCAGCGGCTTTCTTTTCGACGACAACCTTGCACTCGGCTTTCACGTCTCCTGCCGTAACTGATACAGTGGCCTCGCCCTCGGCAACAGCCTTGACCTTGCCTTCCGGGGATACGGTAGCTACAGCCTCGGCAGATGATGCCCATACGACAGAACTCAAATCCGCGTCTTCAGGTGCGAATGTGGCCGTCAGCACAGCTTCCTCCTCAGGCGCAAGCTTGAGCTCAGTGGCGCTCAATGTGATGCTTGCCACCTTTACAGGAACAGGCTCTTTTCCTTCGTCATTTGTTTTGGAATCCTCTTTTTCGCAGCTGCATACAAACGCTGCAACACCGCAGAGCGCGGCGATGAATTTTGTTGGTTTCATAATCTATCTGTTAGTTTGATATCCAGTTAGTCTAATATCTTTTTAGTCCGTTTCTGTAAATGTAGTGATTAGATTTTGAAAGAACAACAGTTTCAAAGTTTTTTCAGGACATAATCCGCCTTTATCTTGTCAATGATGCTGCACACGACCTTGAAAGTGCGGCTGTAATGACTGTAGTTTGCGGGAGTTATGAAATTCACGCGGCCCTGACGGAGAAGTTTCTCGGCTACCGCCTTTTTCTGCTTGTTTTCCGGATTATAGACGGCGATGGAGTGTCCACCGAACATGCTGACGATCTTCATGCACGGGACGTCGGTCTCTCCGTCTCCCACATATATCATCTGCGTGAACGGAATCCTCTTCTTGTCTTCCGCCATACTCTCATTGACCTCCTTGGTGTCTCTCGCGCTGAATATACCTTTATTTATCTTGAATATGAACTGTGTCTTGGCGGTGTAGTCCACAGCGATGCCCGGCCACTCGGCCTCTCCCTTGGAGTCATACAGGAACGAGCTCGCGAAAATGTGCTTGAACTCCTTGGCGAGCGGACAGCCCTCGATAATCTCCTTGAGACCGGAGGAGTTGATGTAGTGCTCCACTTTTACGCCTTGGCTGCGTCCATATTCATTGACAAGATCAAACCAGCTCTCGAGCCCCTCGAAAAGCTTTATGTCCTTTCCGAATTTCTTGAACTCGCTGCGCTTGAGCCTGATGCCCTTGGCTCTCGCCTCGTCGAACATCAGCTTCATGTAGGCGAGGATGTTGCTCGCGTCCTGTCCGGAAGCGATGCGGTTGCTTATGTCCCAGAATTCTTCAGGCGTCTTGCCGATGGCCTGGATGAATCCGAATTCCTGCATATTGCCCGGGGACAATGTCCCGTCAAAGTCGTAGATGAGAGCGACTATAGGTTTTCTTGTCATAGTCAATGCGTGACGGCTGAAAAAAATGAACAACAGAGCCGTCCTCCTTTGGCGAATATAGTGAAAAGTTATTACATTTGCGCAATATATGATGGTCAGGCATCTGGATTTTTTGTCACGGAAACCTGACGGGCTGTGATAACATAACCTATTAGTAAATGGAACATTATTTCGCGCGTCTTCAGAACGCCATCAGACTGTACTGGGACAAACCGGCAGTTTGTAATTATAGAGGTGAAACATTCACTTACGGCCAGCTGGCCACACAGATAGAGAGGTTCCACATTTTCTTCGAGGCTTGCGGGCTGAAGAAGGGTGACCGCATCGCCATATGCGCCAAGAACACGGCCAGGATGGCGGTTTCTTTCCTTTCAGTCAATACCTACGAGACTGTGGTGGTGCCTATCCTTTCCGATTTTACTCCGGAAAGCGTAAATCATCTGGTGGACCATTCGGAGAGCCTGATGCTCTTCACCGACAGCGACATCTGGGCGAAACTCGACAAATCCAAGATGCCATTGGTGAAGGCCGTAATCAGTGTCAATGATTTCACTCTCCTCTATGCCGACAATGATGATGTGAAAAAGGCCTATGCGGCTATATCCGAGACTTTCGCCTCACGTTATCCTATGGGATTCACCGGAGAGAATGTCACATACAATACCGACAACTGGGATGACCTCGACATCATCAACTACACTTCCGGCACGACAAGCGCTCCTAAGGGCGTGATGCTGACATACAAGGCATTGAGCGCGACCATCGACTTCGGCCAGAGATATATTCCGTCGTCAGACAAATTCACGATGGTGTCAATGCTGCCGATGGCCCACATGTACGGACTGGTATATGAATTCCTGTACCCTCTGTGCAACGGAACGAGCATCACATTCCTCGGCAAGACCCCGTCACCGTCACTGCTGCTTTCGGCTATGCACGACGTGAAGCCGTATCTTCTCATTACCGTGCCTCTCGTGATGGAGAAAGTGTTCAAGAGCGCCATCAAACCGGTACTTGACAAGCCGGTGATGAAAGTACTGACAAGGATCCCGGGAATCAATTCATTGATATTCAAGAAGATCAGAGAAAAACTCCTGGGTGCCCTCGGCGGAAATCTCCAGATGATCATCATGGGCGGCGCACCTCTCAACCCTGAGGTGGAGAAATGGTTCAAGAGAATCGGACTTCCTTATACTGTAGGTTACGGTATGACCGAGGCAGCTCCGCTTCTCGCTTACGAACCGTGCACATCGTATGTTCCGGGCTCTTGCGGAAGGTCAGTGGACTGCGCCATTGTCCGCATTGACTCTGAAGATCCTCAGCACGTGGTGGGTGAAATTCAGGCGAAAGGTGACAATATCTGCATCGGCTATTACAAGAATCCTGAGGCGACTGCAGCTGCATTTACGGAGGACGGCTTCCTCAAGACCGGCGACCTCGGCATCATCGACGCTCACGGCAATATCTTCATCAGAGGCCGCAGCAAGAGCATGATTCTCAGCGCAAACGGCCAGAATATCTACCCGGAGGAGGTTGAGGCTGTGGTGAACAATCAGGACTATGTGGTAGAGTCCGTAGTCGTGGACAGGGCCAGCAAACTCGTTGCTCTTGTCTATCTCGACGCTGAAGCCATGAAGAAGGCAGGACTCGACGAAGAAACTGTCGCTGATCTGCATGAGACTATAAGGATCAATGCGAACAAGGCATTGCCGTCCTACAGTCAGCTCCAGAAAGTGGAAGTCGTGGACAAGCCTTTCGAGAAAACTCCTAAGATGAGCATCAAGCGCTTCATGTACAAATAGTTGTTTTTGGTGCAACGTATATGATTTTTTCTGCATCTAACATTTGTTGACTACTAACAGTTGAGTGAATTATGAACTGGAAGAAATTGATTGTACTTGCACTTCTTGCATTCTTTTTCCATCAGAACGCAGATGCGTTCCGTCCACAGAAACCTTTCAAGGCGGACATCTCCTTTTCGGCTGCATTCATTGCCGAGAGCAATGTTCTCCGAGACCGTTTTATGCGCGGGTATCTGTCTTATGATGACTTCTATCGTGGCTATTCCCCTGACGTGGAACACCTGTATGCTGAATATCTTCAGTTGCCGGAGACTGCTGACGGGGACCCGATGTTCTCCTTGCGGACTGATTTCAAAGTGCTCGAATGGCTTTGTGTAGGTGTGGATTTTTCATATCAGCACATTTGGGGCACCGTCTATAAGGGATTCAACCGCTATCCGGAACGGAAGGTGAAGGGAAACGTGTATTATGTGATGCCGGAAGTTAGGTTCGACTACCTGAGGACGAGGCTTTCCACATTGTCCTCTTCCTGCAGTCTCGGACTTGGAATCTATGACGGGTTCAAGAAGAAAGTCTATGCGGACTTCCAGTTGAGGCCCATCACTTATTCGATAGGTACCGTGGTTTACGGTAAAGTAGGCGTGACGGTCGGTACTCTTATGAATGGTTTGGAATTTGGTGCAGGTGTAAGGTTCTAAAGGAGGTAATACTATGAAAATTAAAGTATTGATGGCGTTGGCCGTTTTGCCGCTTTTGGCTTTCGAATGTTGTGAAGACGCAGATACATGGCAGTTCCGTTGCCCGCGGGGAAGTGAATTCACGCTTTATCCGCAGGACGTTCTCGATGAAGTGATAGGGGAGTCTCTGATGTCGCTGAATTTTGTCCAGAGAGTAATCGATTCGCACAATGGCAATCCTTCCCTCGGCATACACTCCGTCAAGGACGGGACAGGTTGGGAGTATCTGGTGGAAAACAGGATCGAAAAAAGCGATACCATCTGGTTTGATGCCAGAAGAAGAATGAGGATGCGCCGTTCTCAGCCTGGCAACAAATGGATCGTGACGCGAATGGATGATTACGGTTACAATGATCAGCTGTATTCGTTTGAACTGAAGGCGGAACGCTGTGACAAGGATGTTGACGGCGCTCTCAAGTATCCGTGGCTTGTTACTGTCGAAGGCAGCCGTACCGAGAACTCGGATTATTCAATGACTTATTCAGTGCCGGCTCCGATGAAAGTCAGATGGGGCAACATGCTTACTTTCAGCAGCGAAGATATCATGCCGGAAGGCAAACTGCTCATCTCTTTTTACAAGGAAGGCAAGAAAATCGACTGGATAAATGCTGACTATGCAGCAGACGGAACAAAGTACGAGACTTCATTGAACAATTAGAAACTGCGTTGCCGTCAATGAACAATGTCGTAAGCTCCGAATCATGACTGACAATTTGTCACGACAATCACATTGGAACATTATTTGACCTTTCATAGACCGTCCGGTATGCCGGGCGGTTTTTTGTTGTGCCGCCGCATTGACCGGAAAACATTGAAATTTAAAATATAAAATATCATGGCAGAGATTAAAGGTAAAATCGGCGTCACTACGGAAAACATCTTTCCGGTGATCAAACAGTTCTTGTATTCGGATCACGAGATATTCCTCAGAGAGCTTGTAGCCAATGCTGTGGATGCCACAGAGAAAATCAAGGCACTTGCTTCTTCCGGAGACTTCAAAGGTGTGCTCGGAGAACTTTCAGTCAGAATCGAACTCGATGAGGACAAGAAGGTGCTCAAAGTCATTGACCGTGGTATCGGTATGACCGAAGAGGAAATCGACAAATACATAAACCAGATCGCGTTCTCTTCAGCAGGAGAGTTCCTGGAGAAATATAAGGACCAGATCGGCAACATCATCGGCCATTTCGGCCTCGGATTCTATTCCGCATTCATGGTTTCCAAGAAGGTGACTATCGAGTCATTGTCCTGGAAAGAGGGTGCGAAACCGGTCATGTGGTCTTGTGACGGCAGCCCTGAGTATGAAATGTCAGAGTGCGACAAGAATGACAGGGGTACTGTCATAACATTGTATCTGGATGACGATTCTTCAGAGTATGCCGCAAAGGGCAAAATCGAGCAGCTGCTGAACAAATACTGCAAGTTCATGCCGTTCCCGGTCGTATTCGGCAAGGAGCAGGAGTGGAAAGACGGCAAATATGTCGATACTGACAAGGACAAGGTCATAAACAGCGTGGAGCCTCTGTGGACACGCAAGCCGTCAGAGCTCAAGGAGGAAGACTACATGAACTTCTACAAGGCCCTGTATCCGACTTATGAGGAGCCTCTGTTCTATATCCATCTGAATGTGGACTTCCCGTTCCATCTGACAGGTATCCTTTATTTCCCTAAGATCAAGGAGAGAATGGCGATCGAGAAGAACAAGATTCAGCTCTATTGCAACCAGATGTTCGTGACCGACCACGTGGATGACATTGTCCCGGACTTCCTGACACTGCTTCATGGTGTGATAGACTCTCCGGACATCCCGCTGAACGTCTCCAGAAGCTACCTGCAGAGCGATTCCAATGTGAAGAAGATTTCCGGCTACATCACCAAGAAGGTGGCTGACAGGCTGGAAGAGATCTTCAACAATGAGCGCAAGTCGCTGGAGGAGAAATGGGACAACCTCAAGCTCTTCATTGAATACGGTATGTTGTCAGACGAAAAGTTCTGCGAAAGGGCTATGAAATTCGCTCTCCTGAAGAATACTGACGGCAAGTTCTTCAGCCTGGAAGAGTACCGCAAGGCTATCGAAGGCTCACAGACAGACAAGGACAAGAAGGTCGTTTATCTGTATGCTACTGACACTGATGCCCAGTACACCTTCATCGAGGGTGCCAAGAATAAGGGTTATGACGTGCTGCTGATGGACTGCGAGCTGGATTCACACTTCGTAAGCCTGCTCGAGAGACAGATTCCTGACTGCAGGTTCTGCCGCGTGGACTCAGATGCCATAGACAATCTTATCCCTAAGGAAGACAGGACCAGGCCTGAGTTCAGCGAGGCTGAGAAGAATGACATTTCCGATCTGTTCAAGGCAGTGCTGCCTAAGGGTTACGAGTATATCGTGACGGCAGACAATCTCGGCAAGACCGGCGAGCCTATCCTCATCACTCAGAACGAGTTCATGCGCCGTTACCGCGAGATGAGTTCATTGGGCGGAGGAATGAATTTCTACGGTCAGTTGCCGGTATCGTACAATATCACTGTCAATGCTGAGAATCCGCTCATTGAGAAGATTCTTGAGGCCGAGAAGGCACAGGTTAAGCCTTTGGAAGTCGTTGCAGATGCTGATCCTGAAATCGTAAAGGCAGGTGAGGCCAAGGATGCTACGGATGAGCAGAAGAAGGCTGCTGAGGATGCCAAAAATGCCGCACGCGAGGCCAAGGATGCTGCTTACTCAGTACATAAGGCTGATATCGAGGCGTTTGCATCTCAGAATGAAGTGCTCCAGCAGATTGCTGACTTGGCGCTTCTTGCCAATGGTCTGCTTAAGGGCAAGGCTCTGAGCGAGTTCATCGCGCGCAGCCAGAAGGTAGTAAGCGACGCATATTTGAAATAAAGCGCAACTCTGATAAAGAGTTATAAACAAGGAAAGAGAGACTCCCGCATTGGCAGGAGCCTCTCTTTTTAGTTCGTCTTCTTGTAACTTGCTACAGCACAGGTGGTGGTGACTGCACCCAGTCCCAACAGCCATGCCAAGTCCGGCCAGGTGTCTGCGAACGTACATCCCTTGAGGACTATGGCCCTCATCGCATGGGCGAAGTACCGGAGCGGATTGACGAGAGTTATGTCCTGTGCCCATCCCGGCATTGACTCGATCGGCGTGAAAATACCGCTCATCAGCATAAATACCATACTGAAGAACCAGATGACGAACATCGCCTGCTGGGTGTTGTCGCTGAAGTTGGAGACCAGTAGTCCGAATGAAGCCATTGCCAATATGTGGGCGAGTGTGAATACGGCTATGTCCAGCAGGCTGCCCTTGCATACGTAGCCGAATACAATCCACGACAGCAACAGACACGAGAATACCATGAAAAATGCCACGGCAACGTACGGGACCATTTTGCAGACGATGAAGGTGGTCTTGCGCACAGGCGTCACGTTGATTTGCTCTATGGTACCTCTCTCCTTCTCGGAAACGATGTTAAGTGCAGGCAGGAAGCCGCACATCATGGTGACGGCGATCACTATCAGCGCCGGTATCATAAATGCCTTGTAGTCAAGATGCTGGTTGTACATGTAGGTCTCGTGTATCTCGAACTGGCCTCCCGATGCGGCAGGGATTCCTGAGGCGGATGCCAGGAAACCGCTCACGCAGGCGTTGAGGTACTGCGCTCCGATATTGCCTCTCGTGCCGTTTACGGTATTGACCTTTATACCTATCGGAAGCGGGTCGCTCTTGTCTGTACCGGTTTTGAGATATTGCGCGAATCCGGAATTTATCGTCAGGATGGCATCGGTGCCGCCCTTGTCCATAAGGCGTTGAGCCTCTTCCGGTGAAGAAACCAGGTCCAGCAGCTCGAAGTAACCGGATGATGCGCATTTTTCGGTAAGCAGCTGGGACTGGTCTGACCGGTCATTGTCCACTACTGCGAGTTTTATGTTGCGGACCTCCATATTGGCGGCGAACGGGAAGACAAATATTATCAGGAGCGGAAAAACCATTACTATACGTGGCATTCCGGGATCTCTCAGTAACTGCTTGAATTCTTTCTTTAACAGATATTTCCACATATTACAGTCTGGTTTTAAAGTTCTTGACGCTTACCCACAGGAGGAATACTGCCATTCCTGACAGGACCGTCAGCTCTTTGGCTATCTCCTGCAGTCCGACGCCCTGTATCATGATCTTCTTCACAATGATGATGAACCATTTGGCCGGGATGACATCTGAAAGCACCTGAAGTGCCACTGGCATGCTCTCGCAAGGGAAAATGATTCCTGAGAGCAGCATTGTCGGCATTGTCAGTCCCATACCGCAGAGAAGCATCGCTGTCTGCTGGGTCTTGGAAATCACTGATACCAGCAGTCCGAGTCCGAGAGAAGAACCTACGAATATGAGTGCTGAGAATGACAGCAGAGTCAGGCTGCCACGTATCGGCACTTCCATTACATAATGTGCCAGCAGCAGTACGCTCACGAAATTGATGAGCGACAGGAACAGGTAAGGGATGAGTTTCGACAGTATTATCCAGAAAGGCTTGACAGGGGAGACGAGCACGAGCTCCATTGTCCCCATTTCCTTTTCCTCAACGATGGACACTGCGGTCATCATAGAGCATATCAGCATGAGTATCAGGCCCATGACACCAGGGACGAAGTTGTAGGACGAGTTCATGGCCGGGTTGTACATCAGCTGCACATTAGGCCTCATGGATGTGGTCCCGACTCCGAACATCTTCTCGGAAAATTCCACCTGGCTGCTCTGCAGCACGCCTTTTATGTAGTTCATCACAATCTGTGCGGAGTTCGGGTCAGAGCCGTCGCTGACTATCTGGATGACAGCCTTGCCCTGGGATGAGAACTTCTTGTCGAAGTCACTTTCGAAGCACAGGAACGCCTTCGCCTTTCCTTTCCTGATCCGCACCTCGGCTTCGGAGGGCGAATTGTGGAACTCGCCGATGCTCAGATACTTGTTGTTGTCAATGCGGTCGATTATGTTGCGCACGACTGGATCCCCAGGGTCTCCGACGACGTCCACCACAGCATTGTGCACCTCGGTGCTTATCGCGAATCCGAACAGGATAATCTGCACGATAGGCATCACCAGCACAATCAATGTCGTACGTCTGTCCCGGAAAATGTGCCGGAACTCCTTTTGTATGAATGCAAATATCTCTTTCATCTTCTGCCGGCTATTTTGGTGAATACTTCGTCCATGTCTTTTGCCTCATACCGGCCCTTGAGTTCTGCAGGGGAGCCCAGCGCCTCGATTCTTCCGTCCACCATCACTGACACTCTGTCGCAATACTCGGCCTCGTCCATATAGTGCGTGGTGACGAAAACCGTGACACCAGTGGACGCTGCCTTGTAAATCAGTTCCCAGAAGCTGCGTCGCGTGACCGGGTCCACACCGCCTGTCGGCTCGTCCAGGAACACGATCTCCGGATCGTGCACCATAGCGATACTGAAGGCAAGTTTCTGTTTCCAGCCCAGAGGAATGTCGCTCACGTACATGTTCTTCGCCTTCTCCATGTCCAGGGCCTTCAGCATTGACTCTGTCTTCTCTGCTATCTGCTTGTCTGACAGGCCGTAGATGCCGCCGAACAGCTCGATGTTCTCCCACACTTTCAAGTCCGGGTACAATGAGAATTTCTGGCTCATGTAACCGATATGCTTCTTGATCTTTTCCTGTTCATTGACAATACTGAAGCCTGCGACCGAACCCTCGCCGGAAGTAGGATGGCTCAGGCCGCAGAGAATCCTCATTGCGGTAGTCTTTCCTGCTCCGTTTGCGCCGAGGAACCCGAAAATCTCACCCTTGAAGACATGGAAGGAAATGTCATTGACAGCAGTGAAATCGCCGAATTTCTTGACCAGGTCACGAACTTCTATTGATTTGATGTCTTTGTCCATGATTATGAAAGTCTTATGAAACAGTCCTCTATTCCCGGTTTTATTCTCTTGACCCGACAGCCTTCGATGCCGGAAGCCTCAAGTATGGATTCGAGCTGGTGCTCGTCTGGGCCGTCCTGCTCTACGGAAATGTGGCATTCGCATCCGAACGAATTACATCCTATGACACCTTTAACACTGCGTAACGTGTTCAGTATCTGAAACATATTGCTTCCGGTAGCGGCATAGAGCGGACCAGGGTATCTGGAAACTATCTCCTGAGGAGTGCCCTGGTCGATAATCCTTCCGTCCAGAATCAATGCTATCCTGTCGCATAGGCTCGCTTCGTCCATATACGGTGTGGAAACCATAATCGTCACTCCGCTTTCCTTGATGCGCTTCAGCATTTCCCAGAACTCCTTTCGGCTCACTGCATCCACACCTGTAGTCGGCTCGTCCAGGAACAGGACCTCAGGCTTGTGCACCAGAGCGCAGCAGAGCGCAAGTTTCTGTTTCATACCGCCTGACAGAGCGGATGCGCGGCGCTTGTTGAACATCTCTATCTGAGAGTAGATTTTCTCGATAGTACTATAGTTCTCTGCCACTGTCGTGCCGAAAATCGTGGCATAGAAATTCAGATTCTCCTCCACGCTCAAGTCCGGGTAGAGCGCGAAATGTCCGGGCATATAGCCGATGCTGCTCCTGATCGCCCCGTAGTCGCGGACAATATCCTTTCCCTCCACAGTCGCCTCGCCAGAATCCGGCAGCGAGAGCGTCGTCAGGATACGGAAAAGACTCGTCTTTCCTGCCCCGTCCGGCCCGATGAGCCCGAAGAGCTCGCCCTTGCGGATATTCAGGTCAATGTCCTTGAGGGCGGTTATGTTCTTGTAGGTCTTGCATATCTTGCTGACCCTTATGGCAATGTCGTTGTCCATAATCTATTTCTTCACATAAGCATACATTCCGAGCCTGAGGCTGCCGTCATTTGGTACTGCAATCTTTACGGCATAGACCATGTCCGCGCGCTCGTCACGTGTCTGGATATTCTTCGGCGTGAACTCGGCCTGTTCGGAAATCCAGATGATCCGGCCTTCCAGTCTTGCAGGCTCCTTGCTTCCGTCGTCAGGAATGACCGTAACCTTGTCTCCTATCTTGAGGTCCGCGAGCTGGGCCGTACTGAAATATGCACGTACATAAGTGCTGCCCATATCAGCCACCTTGAAGACCGGCTTTCCGGCAGTGACATTTTCACCTGCCTCGGCATAACGTGTAAGCACCGTGCCGGATATAGGAGATGTGATTTTGCATTTTGCCAGCTGGTCTTTCTTCTGTTCAAGCTGGATTCCTGTGCTGCGGATCTCGGATTCGACGGACGTGTTGTTCCTCTCCCAGCTCTGTGTCTGGGCATCCATCTGCGCCTTCAGAAGCGCGATCTTGTCCTTTATGTCATCGACCTGCTTGCCTGTGGCCGCATGGTTGGCCAGCAGTTTGCTGTATCTGGCAAGATCATTCTCCAGACTTTGCATCTGGCTCCGGTTAGGCTCGCTCTGCTTCTTGATGTCGATTTTCTTCGAATACGCTCCCTCTATCCTCTGCTTGAGTTCCTGGACCTGAAGATACGTCTGGACAGAGTCGATGACACCCAAAACCTGTCCGGCCTCCACTGTGCTTCCTTCTTCCGGTGTCAATGAAAGGAGTTTGCCGTTGCTCTCGGCTGAAATGATGACTGTGGTCGCGTCGATCTGTCCGCATGCGTCGAATTCGATATTTCTGTTGCAGGCTGTCGCGGCTGCCACGAGCCCTGCTATCAATAATGCTTTTTTCATATTGTCAATGTTTATTTTCCCAATGTGTAGTTGCGGTCGAGGACATCCATAATGTATTGGACTTTGTGGACATCATTGTTCAGACGCGCCTTGAACTCCTCGTCCAGAAGCGACAGATAGTCGTTCATCTTCAGAACTCCTTCCTTGTACTGGTTCTCACCGGTCTCGCGGATGCTCTTGCGCAGTTTCACGATTTCCTCATCCTTCTGAAGTATGTCAATGTCCTTTTCGACCTGGCTCTGCTTTTGGATGGCCTCCACGGAAGTATTCAAGATAAATGACTCACGAGCGTAGTCCAGCTTGCGGCTGTCCAGTTCGGTCTTGCGCCTGTCATTCTTGAAGGTGTAGAGCGAACCAAGATTCCACTGCATCTTGATGCCTGCAATGACGTAAGGGTTGAACTCCCCGGACAACATGTTGAGGCTCGGTCTGCCGTAGCCGGCCTGGACAGTGAAGTTGAAGCGAGGCCAGAGTGATGCGTCAAGTTGTTTCTTCTGGGCGGCAACCTGCTGAAGCTGAGCGTCATACAGGTTTAGTTCAGGTCTCTTGATTTCCATGGATGTGGTGGCCTCGATTTGAGGCTCGACAAATGTCTGTCCTGTCAAGTCCTGTCCCGTAAGCAGGCTGAGCATCCGGATGTATGCCGCTCTGTCCGTCTGCAGCCCTGTTTTCTGCTGTTCGCAGGAGAGGATGTTTACCCTGATCTGGTCAATGTCCGATTCCCATTTAATTCCGCCTTCCACAAGAGTCTTGACCTCGTTGAGGCTGCGGTTCAGGTCCTCCTCAAGTACGGCGTTCAGCTCCAACTGCTTGTCAATGAGGATGATTCCCAAATATACGCTCTGCACTTTGGACCGGATAGTGTACATGTTTACTTCCAGCTGTTTGCGCTTGACTTCCGCTCCGGTCTTGGTCTGCAGAGTCTTGGCTGATGCCGCTCCTCCGTCCCATATCTGCTGGGTGATGTCAGCTGTTATCCCGTACTGGTCGTGAGGAATATTGAAATCCATTCCCGGCATTGAAAAAGGCATTTCCACGACTTCTGACTGCCAAGTGGCTTTGGCTGAGATACTAAGTTGAGGCACCCATGCGAGTGAAGCGTTCTTCAGGTCGAACCTCTCGCTTGCCTGTATCAGTTCCTTTTCCTTGATCTGAGGATAGTTGCTGAACGCATTTTCTATGCATTCGTCAAGCGTTATCTGTGCCCCCGCGTTTATGCTGATAAACACGGCGAGCGTGGTCAATGCACATTTCAACGGTTTCATAATCGAAGCTCCTTATTATTGTTGTTTTCCTGTCAATCGGTTGGCAATCAGTTCCACGGCCTCGTGTTTGCGTGCCTCCAGGAACACCTTCTTCTGTTCTTCGCTCAGTTCCAGGACATTGTTCAGCAGAGGACTTAGGAACGGAGTTATCGCGCAGACACTGATTATGTCTATTATCAGGTCAATGAAAGTGAGCTTCTTTATCTGCCCGCCAGCCACAGCCTTGCTTACCTTTTCCTGATGTGACCGGATAATCGGGTCAATGTGTTTTCCCAATTTGTCCACATAATCTTTTATCAGTTCAGGCCTTTCCTTGCACACCTCGAAGAAAAGGGACATCTGTCCGCTGTGCTCATTGAAGAAATCGAAAGATATCTCGATCACTTTTCTCATGAAGTCAGTATCATTGATTTCGGATACCATTATCGACTTCAGGCTCTGTCGTATTTCTTCAGTATAAGTGTCCAGCACCTTCAGGAAAATCTGGTCCTTGGTCCTGAAATAATAATGCAGCATGGCGTGCGTGACACCGGCCTCGGCAGCGATCAAAGTTGTCGTCGCCCCCTTGAAACCTTTCTCCGCAAACAGCTTTTCCGCTGCTTCCAATATCTCATTTTCCTTGTTTTCTTTCTTCTGCATAAGATGGATGTTGTTGATTTTTAATCGTTAAGGTAATTAACCATATTGTTTAACAACTCTGTTAATAACAGTGCAAAAGTAAAACCTTTTCTTGATAAAGCAAAAAAAATCACGATAATTTAATCCGCAAGAAATTGCAGGCTACTGCCGTACGACCTTTACGATGTTCTTCAGAGTCTTGATCTGGGAGATGACCTTGTCAAGTTCCATATTGGACGGGACCGACAGTTTCATGGAGATGTCGTAGGTGCCGTTACGCTGGTTTTCATTGACATTGAACTGTCGCATGGTCGTGCGGAATGTGTTCACGACATCCATTATCTGATTGATGATGAACGGCTCGATGGAAGTGATGACACGGATCGAGGCCTGGAATGTGCCGCTCGTAGGCGTGTCGGCCCAGCGCACCCGCTGGATACGGTACGGATACATTTCCAGAAGTCTTGCCGCGTTCGGGCACGACATTCTATGGATCTTGATGCCGTCGGTTCTTGTCACGAATCCGAACACGTCATCGCCGAAAACCGGATTGCAGCATTTGGACATCTTGTAGTCCAGACCCTTGAGGTCCTTGGCGTTGAGCACAAGTATGTCATCAGACGACTTGCCTGAAATCCACCTGTCACGCGACTTTTCAGCTGCCTCCTGGTCTGCTGCCCTCGCGGCCTCGATGGCACGCGCCTGCATGGCGTCATGCTCGTTGATGAAAGTCTTGATCTGGTCAATGTCCTGGTCCCCGTCACCGATAGCTGCGAAGAAGGCATTTACCGTAGGGTATTTCTGCTTCTTCATGAACTCCGCCATCATGTCGTCAGGGAACTCCAGCTTCCAGTTCTTCAGACGTCTGCTCAGCAGTTCCTTCCCCTGTGCGGCAATCTTGTACTCCGCTTCGCTCAGAGCCTGGCGGATCTTGTTTCTTGCCTTGGCGGAAACCACATAATTCACCCAGTCGGAAGAAGGCTTCTGGTTCTTTCCGCTCATGATCTCCACCACGTCTCCGGTCTTGAGCTTCTCCTTGATGGAGACAGCCTTCCCATTGACCTTGCCTCCGATGCACTTCAATCCGAGATTGGAGTGTATATTGAAAGCAAAATCAAGCATTGATGAGCCTGCAGGGAGGATTCTCAATTCTCCCGACGGCGTGAATACAAAAATTTCCTTTGACGGCGGCTGCGGCAGGTCCTCAAGAGCGGTCTCCTGAGGATGTTCCAAGTTGTATCTGACAGACGTCAGCCACTTGTCCATGGTCACCTCGTGCTTGATGCCCTTGTATGACCAATGTGCCGCGTGGCCGTTTTCCGCGATGTCATCCATCCTCTTGGTACGGATCTGTACCTCTATGAAAGCATTGTCCTTGTTCTTGACAGTGATATGGAGCGATTCGTATCCGTTTGGCTTGGGGTTTGACAACCAGTCTCTAAGTCTGTGCGTGTCAGGCTCGTATTCCTCTGTCACATAAGAATATACCTTCCAGCAAAGGTCCACTTCGCTCTTGTGGTCGGTGTCGCAGTCGATGATGAACCTAATGGCGAAAACGTCATAGACCCCCTCGAAGGGAACCTTCTGCTTCTGCATCTTCTTGTAGATGGAGTAGGCGGTCTTGGTCCTGATTTTCAGTTTGTATCTGATACCTGCATCGGACAGTTTCTTCTCGAGAGGACGGATAAATTCCTCAGAGAGTTTCACCCTGTCTTTCTCAGTGGCTTTCAGCTTGTTGGTGATGAGGCGGTAATCCACGGGGTCGGCGAACCTGAAGTATATGTCCTCAAGTTCGCTCTTGATATTGTAGAGTCCAAGCTGGTGGGCGAGCGGAATGTACAGCATCAATGTCTCCAGGATCTTCCTTTCGCGGGAAAGTTTCGGGAACATTTCCAGATGCCGCATGACTTCCAGACGGTCAGCGATTTTCAGTACTGTCACCCTCGGGTCTGTAGAATACTGGACAATCAGTTTCTTGTAGTTCTCCGCCTCGAGACGGGTGTCCTTCGGCTTGATGGTGGCGATTTTGTCGAGCCCCTCCACCATCTTGTAAACTTCTGAAGGAAAACCCGCAGACTTGATGTCGTAGTCAGGATGTTTCCTCAATGTCTCGTGCAGGAAAACCGCAGCGGCGCACTCTGCCTGCAGGCCTATTTCATCAGAAACGATCAGGGCCACATTCATCGGGTGCTCCAGGAACGGATGACCGTTGTCCCGCAAATCATCTTTCAATGCGTCTGACGCAATCTGCCAGGCACGGCGCACCAACGCCTTGCCTTCTTCACTATAATGGGGGAATTTGTCTTCAATCAGTTCCATATTCACACCAAAATTGTCAAGTCCAATTACAAATATACAAATTATTGTTAAATTCGGGCATTTATGACGAAATGATGGGAAAAATCGGAAAGAAAGTGGCTGTGATAGGCGGCGGGGCGGCGGGTTGTTTCGCGGCCGTGAATATGAAGGAAATGAATCCTGACCTGGACGTAACTGTCTATGAGGCAGGCCCTGTACTGTTGGCAAAAGTCGCAGTCACGGGAGGAGGCCGCTGCAATCTGACCAATTCATTTGCTGAGGTCCGCAGTATCGAATCCGTCTATCCTCGGGGTTTCCGTCTTATGAAGCGTCTTCTCCGAGAATTCAGCAACACTGACGTATGCGACTGGTTCGAAGGCAGGGGAGTGCGGCTTGTTACCCAGAGCGACCAATGCGTTTTCCCGAAATCTCAGCAGTCTTCGGAAATCATTGAGACACTCGTGTCCGGAATGAAGGCTGCCGGTGTCAATGTCGCTGTCTCTCATCGTCTTACGTCTGTCCTGGACACTGATGGCGACCAACCGGAACGCTATAAACTGTTATTCGACACAGGCCGTGGCACAGAAAAACATCAGACCGAGATATATGCTGACATTGTCCTGATTACTACAGGCGGAAGCCCCAAAAAGAGCGGCTTGTCAATGCTGGATGGCCTCGGGCTCGAAATCATTGACCCGGTCCCGTCCCTTTTTAGTTTCAATATCGGCGCGCCTGAGGCGTTGGCGGAAATCCGAAGGGGGAACGAAAGTAAGTCATCATTGGCGGAAGCGGGAAAGGGGAGAGTCGTACAGGTGGCATTGACCGGAACCCGGAAGCGAGATGCGGAACTCTCTGCATTGATGGGCATCGTGACCGAAAACGTGGTGACAGGACTTGCCGGCACGAAATTCAGGGCAGAAGGCCAGCTGCTGATCACCGACTGGGGAATGAGCGGCCCGGCGGTGCTGAAACTCTCTTCATATGCAGCCAAGTACTTAGCGGAACAGAACTATTCCGCAGAACTCATGGTGAACTGGGCCGGAAAGGTTACGGTGCCGGAACTGGAGTCAATGCTGAGCCACATTTCATCCTCCGCACCCCAGAAAATGAGCGCAAACGTCGGCCCGGACTTTCTGAACAACAGACTGTGGACATACCTTCTGCACCGTGCGGGAATCCCGGCAGACAGGCGTTGGGCAGAAATCGGTTCCAAGGGGCTCAACAGAATAATATCCACATTGACCTCGGACATCTATCCTGTCGTAGGTCGGAACAAGTTCAAGGGCGAATTCGTGACTTGCGGAGGAGTGTCGCTCGCTGACATTGACCCGAAAACATTGGAGTCGCGTCAGCATCCTGGACTCTACTTTGCTGGCGAAGTGACTGATGTCGATGCAGTTACGGGAGGGTTCAATCTTCAGGCGGCCTGGACTATGGGATGGGTGGCTGCTCGCGCAATCGCGCAGAGTTAGTCGTTTTTCCAGACTTTAAGATACTCTTCCAGGGCCCACATTTCGTCGCGGTACCTCGCTGCTGCTGCATAATCCAGTTCCGCTGCGGCTTTCTTCATCTTGCGGCGTGATTCCTCGGCGGATTTCTCCACCTGCTCCCTCGACATTGACCTGATTACAGGGTCCTGAAGCACGGCTGCGAGGTCTGCGCGGATGTAACCGTCCGTGTAGGCGGTATTCGTGTCGCGTTTCGAGTCGTCACCCAGGCCCACGGTTATCCTGCCCTTGCCCAGAGCACTCGGGTCGGGTATGAAAGTAGGCGCATCGTATGAGTTGGATGCGGTGACGCGTCCCTGGCTTTTCGCGGCATCGGGATTGCCCCCAAGCTCGGCCAGCAGAGTGTTATGCTTGACTTCCACTTGTTTAGGGGTAATGTGATGGATGCGGTTGTATTCAATCTGCTTGCTGCGTCGCCTGTCCGTCTCGTAGATGGTCTCCTTCATTGACCTCGTCACGGAATCCGCGTACATTATCACCAGTCCGTGAACGTTTCTCGCTGCACGTCCGGCGGTCTGTGTCAATGCCACCTGTGACCTCAGGAATCCTTCCTTGTCGGCGTCCAGAATCGCCACGAGCGAAACGGAAGGGATATCCAGTCCCTCACGAAGCAGGTTCACGCCGATCAGCACATCGAAGAGTCCGTTCTTGAAGTCCTCGATAATCTCCACGCGCTCTGCGGTATCCACGTCGGAATGGATGTAGCGGCATCTGACGCCCCTTTTTCCGAAGAAATCGTCCAGTTCCTCCGCCATTCTTTTGGTCAATGTCGTGACCAGTACCCGCTCATCCACTTCTGAACGCTTCCTTATCTCTTCCAGAAGATTGTCCACCTGATCGTGTGTAGGGCGCACTTCAATAGGCGGGTCCAGCAATCCGGTAGGTCTTACGACCTGCTCCACCACGAGGCCTTCCGACTTGTTCAGCTCATATTCTGAAGGGGTGGCGCTGACATATACAGTCTGTCCCGTTATCGATTCGAACTCGTCGAAAGTGAGCGGCCTGTTGTCCGCAGCCGCAGGAAGCCGGAATCCGTATTCTATCAGTACCGATTTTCTCGAATGGTCGCCTCCGTACATCGCCCTTATCTGCGGGATGGTCACGTGGCTCTCATCTATGAAAGTGACGAAATCGTCAGGGAAATAGTCGATGAGACAGAATGGTCTCTGCCCGGAACTCCTGCCGTCGAAATATCTGGAATAGTTTTCGATTCCGGGACAATATCCCATTTCCTTTATCATTTCAAGGTCATATTCAACCCTCTGTTTCAAGCGTTTGGCCTCAAGTCCCTTGCCGATGCTCTCGAAATACTCCATCTGTTTTACGAGGTCGTCCTGGATGAGGCTTACCGCTCTTGTGGATTTTTCCTTGGTGGTGACGAAGTTGCCTGCCGGATAGATCGGCACCTCGCTGAGCCTTTCGATCGTGGCACCAGTAACAGGGTCTATGAGAGAAAGAGCGTCTATTTCGTCTCCGAAGAACTCTATACGGACAGCCTCGTCGGAGCCTCCCAGATATACGTCCACGGTATCTCCGCGCACACGGAAAGTGCCGCGCTTGAAATCAGTTTCGGTCCTGCTGAAAAGTGCATCTACCAGGTGGTAGAGCAGGCGTGTCTCGCTAATCTGCTGACCTACATGCACCTGCACTGTCTGGCTGTGGAAATCCTGAGGGTTGCCTATGCCATAGAGACACGACACGCTCGACACCACGATGACATCCCGGCGACCGGACATGAGTGCCGAAGCTGCGCTGAGCCTTAGCTTGTCGATCTGCTCGTTGATGCTCAGGTCCTTTTCAATATAGGTGTCAGTCGTGGGAATATATGCCTCCGGCTGGTAGTAGTCGTAATACGAAACGTAATACTCCACAGCATTGTTCGGAAAAAATGACTTGAATTCGCCGTAGAGCTGGGCGGCCAGCGTCTTGTTGTGGCTGAGAATCAATGCCGGCCTCTGCAGCTTTTCTATGACATTGGCCATGGTGAAGGTCTTGCCCGAGCCTGTCACTCCGAGCAGCGTCACCGCGTCCGAACCCTGTCTTATGGCCGAACAGATACCCTCAATCGCTTCCGGCTGGTCTCCGGACGGTTTATATTCCGATGATATTTTGAATTGCATAGCACTCCCGCATTTCCGCCAAAGATACTGCTTTAAAAAATAACCTGCACCATCTTTGGGAATCTTTTAGGCAGATGCTACCAGTTGTCGGTGCGGAACGGAACTGCAGGAAGATTTATTATGCCTGTCAGATTGCCCTTCTGGAAATCGCGGAAACAGTATCTTACCGCCACCGGCTCAGAAACTTGTTCACAAGTTACGACTACCGAGTGATCCCGGCGCTTCGCCTTTGCAGGGTGGAATACTCTGTCCTCTCCCGCCACCTCGAAGCCCTGAATGTCATGCCAGGGGCTCAATGACGTGTACTGCGTGTTGGTGAAATTCACTATAACCTTGTTGCCTTCCACCGTAAAGTCCTTGAACTCAGGGCCTTCGCAAGGCAATGATGACATCCCGTAAGTCCTGTTGAGTGCCAGCAGGGCCAACCGTTCTCCCACTCCGCGTTTCTGACACGGGTGAATCTGGTCCGCTTCATATTCATATACAAGGTCATTGGTGCATACAATTCCGCTGTTCGGAATGAGTTTCGCGGCATTGTGCTGTGCCTCTCTTATGCGTGCTCCGGTAGTGCCGTCCCCGCCATATTTCCACGGCGCCAGTTCGACCTCATAGAACGGGATCTCACCCTGTCCCCACAAGTCTCTCCAGATGCTTACCATTTTCGCGAGCCTTTCCGCATAATATCCGTACAGGCCGGCATTGGTCTCGCCCTGGTACCAGAGGAAGCCCTTGATGGTGTAATTGCTTACAGGAACGAGCATTCCGTTGTACATCACATAGGAAGACGTGCAGTTGTACCATCCGCCGGGGTCCTTCTTGGGTTCGTGAGAATTGGACGGTATGGTGTTCTCATCGTAGGAATATACCACCTCCTTAGGCAGCCAGCTCTCCACGGCCGAACCGCCCCAGTTGCATGCGACAATGCCTACGGGCACATCCAGCGCTGAATTCAGCATTGTGGCGAAGTACCATCCTGCAGCGGTGAACTTCATCGCGGTCTCAGGTGTGGTCTCCACCCATTTGCCCTCCACGGTATCCTGCGGAGTCAATGCCCCTGTCTTCGGGATTTTCACTTCCCTGACTCGGTCTTTCCATTTTCCGGCTGTCAATATCGCCTCCTCAGCCCCTTCTATAGGGCATGCATAGAAGCCCTCAAGCGGCATTTCCATATTAGACTGGCCGCCGCACAGCCATACCTCACCGATCAGGACATCTGTCAATGTGACAGCTCCGTCCTTGTCCGATATGGTGATGCTTTCCTTATTGTAACTCGCTGAAGGAGTGTTTATTGCAATTTTCCATTTGCCGTCTTTGTCAGCGACGGTGCTGTGTTTTTCGTTCGACCAGGAAACCTTTATATTGACCTTCGTGGAAGGGGTTGCGGTGCCCCAGATATTGGCGCTGCTCTGCTGCTGCAGAATCATGTGGTCGCCTATGATCTTAGGCAGGCGGATTTTCGCTGTCGCGTCGGTCTGGGTCAATGTCAATGCTGCCGAGACTGCCACGGCAACCAATGAAAGCAGGTGCTCTCTCATAATGTGTTCAGATTCAGTCGGTTATTTGTTCGAAGTCCGTTCTATGATTTCAAGGCACATTCGGCTGTTGTGGTACGGGCATTTCCAGAATCCGGCCTTGTCGTCATCCCTGTTGGTGGTGCCGTCCGCCTTCAGGCTCCAGAACCATTCGCCCGAAACCTTGTCCACAATGTGCTCCTTGATGAATTTGTAGGTGTCCACGGCTTTTGTCAATGCGTTTCCATCCCCGGTGAGTTCATAGATGTTCAGGTATCCTACGACTGTTTCAGCCTGCACCCACCAGTGCCTGTCGGCATCCACTGCTCCGCTGTCCTTATAGAATTCGTAAAGCATTCCGCCTCCGGGGATATAACCTTCTCCTGCTGCATCGGCAATCTTTACGATGTCCGGCAGAATCTCGTCGATATCCTCCCCGATGACGCTTGCCGCCTCGTGGAGAAGCCAGGACGCCTCGATATCGTGTCCGAAAGAAATGATAGAATATTTGCTGTTCCAGTCATCGTCGAAGAAAAGTTGCAGGTGGCCGGTACTGCGGTCCAGAATCTTCTCCCGGAAAATGTGCAGCAGATTGGCAATCCTCTCCCTCAGCCTCTCATCCCCACAAACCCGGTAGAGATTCGTATATGGCTCAATAATATGGAGATGCGTGTTCATGGTCTTGTGCTCATTCGCATCTTTCTCGCTCAGCCTCATGTCGGCTATCGGCTGCCAGTTTCGGGTCAATGCCTCGAAATAGCCGTTCTTCACATTGTCAAAACTATATTTTTCAATGTCATTGAAAAGTCTGAGCGCGTAGTCCTCCGCCTCTTTGTCCCCGGTCGCGCGTGCATATTCGCTCAGTCCGTAGATGGCGAATCCGAGAGCGTAAATCTGCTTTTTAGTGTCGAGCGGCCTGCCCTGGCTGTCCAGGCTCCAGAAAACTCCTCCGTATTCCTTGTCATAGAAGCGGTCGATGATTTCCCGTTTTGCACGGGTTGCAGTCTCGATATATTCTTTCTTGCCGAGCACCCGGAAAGCCGCCGAAAACGCCCACAGGATGCGTGCGTTGAGGATGGCTCCTTTCGGAGCGTCCGGGTCTGCGCTTCCGTTGCCGCGGATTCTGCCTATGAATCCACCATGCTCTGTATCAATGCATTGCTGTATCCAGAAAGGCAATATGTTTGTCTCGAGTTCCTGCCGCGCTTCTTTGCGCAAAAAATTCAGTTCAGTGTTCATTTTGATCAATGTTGTTGTCTGCAAATGTACATCATTCGCACGTAGAATGGATGTCGGCAGGGCCCGTTTGTTTAAAATTATTGATAATTGTTAAAAAAGTATCAAAAAATGAATATATTTGCGTTAAAACATAAAAACTGATAACCTTATTTCAGCTATGAGTGAAGTTCTTACGGAAATTACACAATTGTCGGAGCTGGACTGCTTCCATATTGTGGAACGTCACAAGACGGAATTTACATATCCGCTTCATCGTCACAGAGAGTTTGAATTGAACTTTGTGGAACACGGAGCGGGGGTCAGGCGTATTGTAGGTGACAGTATGGAAACCATAGGGGATTACGACCTGGCTCTTATTGCGGCGGAGAATCTGGAACATGTCTGGGAAAACGGCAACTGCAAGAGCCCGGACATCAGGGAGATAACCATCCAGTTCTCTCCTGATTTCCTTGGAGATGGAATCCTTGCGAAGAACCAGTTCGACTCCATCCGGAAGATGCTCAAGGCGGCAGACCATGGGATTTCTTTTCCGTTGTCCGGAATCATGAAAATATATCCGTATCTCGATACGCTGTCCAATGAGAAAGACCATTTCGTCCAGTTCCTCAAGTTCCTGTGGATTCTGGAAGAGCTGTCGAAGTCGGATTACAAGATATTGGCCAGCAGCTCTTTCGCCCATTCGTCACGTAATCAGGAAAGCCGTAGGGTGACCAAGGTCAAGCAGTATATCAATGACCATTATGCCGAACAGCTCCGTCTGGAGGACCTGGCGTCAATGGTGGGCATGAGCCCGTCCGCTTTCAGCCGTTTCTTCAGGATGCGCACCGGTAAGCCGTTGTCTGACTACGTTTTGGACATCAGACTCGGCTATGCTGCGAGGATGCTGGTGGATTCGACCAAGAATATTTCGGAAATCTGTTATGAAAGCGGTTTCAACAACCTGTCCAACTTCAACCGTATCTTCAAGGCCAAGCCTGGGATCACGCCGCGTGATTTCAGGGCGCTGTACAAGAAGAACAAGGTGATCGTGTAGGCTTTTTGGCTGATTTATGTCAATATTATATTTGTTTGGAAGATTCTCTCTGGTTAACTTTGCACGGTTTCCGATATGGGCGGTAGCGCTGAAAAACTGTGCTTGTCCATGCGGAAAAGTGAGAGATAACACTTGAACAATATATATGAGAAAATCGACATTGACAATCGCGTTGGCATTGACACTGGCATCCTGCACCGGAAATCCATCGTTCTGGCGCATTGAAAACGGCAAATTCCAAAGAGGCGACGAGCCGTCTTATTTCCTCGGTACAAATATGTGGTACGGACCGCTTCTGATGTCCGATACTGAAGCTGCAGACCCGGAGCGCGTCTGCGCGGAACTTGATTCGCTTGCGGCATTGGGCGTGACCAATCTGCGTGTGCTTGTGGGCGCGGACGGCCAGCCTGGCGTGAAGTCCAAGGTGGAGCCTGTGCTTCAGACATCTCCGGGAGTCTATGATGAAAAAGTTTTTGTCGGACTGGACCGTTTCCTGAACGAACTCGGCAAACGCGGAATGTCAGCAGTCCTGTATATGAACAATGCCTGGGAATGGTCAGGCGGTTTCGGTCAGTATCTGGAGTGGGCAGGTGCCGGCAAGGCATTGAGTACCAATGATGCTACATGGGACGAGTATCGCGCTTCCACTTCCCGTTTCATGACTGATTCCGTAGCGAAGTCATTGGCCGCTGACAATGTACGCCATATCGTCTCGAGGGTGAATACCGTGACGGGCAAGCCGTACAAGGACGATCCTGCGATATTCTCATGGCAGATCTGCAATGAACCGAGATGTTTTTCTGAATCCGACACTGTCAAAGCCGCATTTTACGACTGGCTGTGCGCGACAGCTGCATTGATCAAGTCCATTGATCCTAACCATATGGTTTCCAGCGGCAACGAGGGCAGTTTCGGCTGCGAGGCCGACATGCCTCTTTACGAGAAGATTCATGCCTGCCCGGACATTGACTATCTGACGATTCATATCTGGCCATTCAACTGGACTTGGGCCCGCAAGGATTCGTTGGCGGAGGATTTGCCTGATGCTATTCAGAAGACAAATGAGTATATAGATGCGCATCTTACTGTGGCTCAGAGGCTTGGCAAACCTGTAGTGCTCGAGGAGTTCGGTTTTCCGCGTGATGGATTCGTGTTCGCCAAATGGACTCCGGTTACGCTCAGAGACCGGTATTATGCCAATAACTTCTCACGTCTGGAGGCTTCTGCCAAAGATGGCGGCCTTCTCGAGGGTGTGAATTTCTGGACTTGGGGCGGACTTGCAGGACAGTCTGCAGAAAACGTCTATTGGCAGAAGGGGGATGATTATTGTGGCGACCCGGCTCAGGAACAGCAGGGCCTGAATTCAGTATATCTGTCTGATACATCTACCGTTGCACTTATAAGGGAGACCTGTGCCGCTCTCCGCAATACCAGATAATTGAAATAAATCTAATAATCATGCAGAAAAATCTTTCAGAGAAAATAGGATACGGCTTCGGTGACATGTCGTCATCGATGTTCTGGAAAATCTTTTCCTATTATCTTCCGTTCTTCTACTCCAATATCTTCGGTCTGAGTCTGGCACATGCCGGAACGCTTATTCTGGTGACCAAGCTCTATGACGCCGTGTCTGACCCTGTTATGGGACTGATAGCTGACAGGACCAATACGAGGTGGGGTAAATATCGTCCGTACCTTCTGTGGATAGCCGTGCCTTTCGCATTGGCCGGAATCCTGGCTTTCTTCACGCCTCAGACGGACAACTATACCTTCAAGCATATCTACGCATACGTCACCTATATTCTCATGATGACGGTATATACCGCTATCAATGTTCCTTACGGTGCAATGTTGGGAGTCATGTCTGATGACGCGAGGGAAAAGTCAATGTTCTCCTCATTCAGAATGTTCTTCGCCTTCATCGGAAGTTTCGTGGCAATGGGCTCGTTCGAACCGCTTCTCAGACTTCGTGGAGCGATTATGGGCACTCTGCCGCAGAACTGGACCATCGCGGATTCCGCTCCTATGGACTGGACCTTGGCATTGATAATAATAGGCAGCATCTGTGCGATTCTCTTCCTGCTTTCTTTTGCGATGACGCGGGAGCATGTGACTGAAGCCCAGATGCTGAAGCAGAACGCAGGAGTGGTGGCTGAGGAACCTGTACGACAGTCGTCAGTCTGGAATGACCTGCGCTGCCTTGTTTCCAACGGGCCGTGGTGGATGCTGCTTGGCGGAGGTATTTCCGTGCTCCTGTTCAACTGTATCCGAGGTGGGGCTGCGGCATATTATTTCGCTGATGTGTTGGGTGTCAATGCGGTATTTACATTGGCCGCCTTCCTTACCGCCGGAGAAATCGCCCAGCTTGTAGGTGTCATCGTGACCGTGCCTGTTTCAGAGAAAATCGGAAAGAAGGCGACCTTCCTGTCAGTCCTTACCATCATCTCCGTACTTAGCGTAATCGTGATGTTCTTGCCTGATACGCCTGCCGGAATGTGGACATTGATGGTGCTCCAAGTATTGATATGCATCGCAATCGGTATCAATTCGCCTCTGCTTTGGACAATGTTCGCCGATGTCGCGGATTATTCGGAGCTGAAGAACGGCAATGCCTCTACAGGTCTCATTTTCTCCTCATCCTCAATGGCCCAGAAGTTCGGTGCCGCATTTGGAAGCGCTATCGTGCTGTGGGTGCTGATGGCTTTCGGATATGACAATGCCAAGGGCGCCGTACAGACTCCTGAGGCTCTTTCCACCATCAAGGCGCTCATCAGCTGGATTCCTGCAATCGGTTCGGCAGTTGGTATTCTGATAATGTCAATGTATCCTCTGACCGAGAAGAAAATGTCTGAAATCAGGGAGAAACTCAAGGTCGTGAGAGGCGAATAATGAGAGGCGAATAATAAATAGAGTAAAAAAAGTATTTGTTTTTTTATTCTAATACTGTATTTTTGCAGACCGTTTTTGTAACAGGGCGGTCTGCATTTTTTATGCTCTCTGATGCCCTATGGTGATGGTAAATATAAAACTTTAATAGATATGATAATGAAAACTTCTAAATTCGTCATTAGCGCACTTGCTGTTATGGCAAGCGTGCTGGTAGCCGTTCCTGCTGCAAATGCACAGGAAAATGGCAATCGCGATGAGAATGGCAAGATTGTACGTGGTTCATATGAAACCAATCGTTTCGGTGACAACTGGTTCATCGGTGTTGGCGCCGGTGTGAACTCCTGGTTGGGCAAGGGTGTTGACGGCAAGGTCGGAATCGCTACCGACATCTATGTTGGCAAATGGATTACTCCTTCAGTCGGTGTAAGAGGCGGCTGGCAGGGTCTCAAGAACAAGGTTGTGGCACAGGACGGCTTCACCGCATGCGAAGGCGCATTCAACTGCAACACTGTTCATGTAGATTTCCTCTGGAATCTTTCCAATGCGTTCAGCGGCTATAAGGAGACCAGAACTTGGAATGTAATAGCTTACCCTTCATTTGCTTATATGCGCGCGCAGAGCAACAATGAGTTCGGTGTAGGAGTAGGTCTGTTGAACAACTTCCGTCTCTGCAACCGCGTGAACCTCTATCTCGACCTTTCTGTACTTTCTACCAAGGCAGATTTCCCTCACGTGGCTCCAAGGCCTAGTACTCAACTCGGATTCCTTCCGTCTGCCAAATTCGGCGTGGCGGTAAATCTCGGCAAGACGAACTTCAAACGTCATACATCTGTTGTTCCTGCCGTCATTCCTGTTCCTTTCACAGAGGCTCAGTACAATGACCTTCACGACCGTGTAAATGCTCTCGAGAAAGAGAACAAAGACCTCAAGCAGCAGATTGAAGACCTCAAGAACGCAACACCTGATACTGTTACAGTAACCAAGGCAGGTGACCTCGTTTCTCCGGCTACGCTTTACTTCGAAATCGGCAGCACCAAGCTCTCAGAGCGTGAAGAGGCTCATCTCGATTTCTATGTGAAGAACATTCTCGAGCAGGCTCCTGACAAGGTATTCGTGCTTACAGGTTCAGCCGACAAGGGCACAGGTTCTGCATCCCGCAACCAGTATCTTTCCGAGCAGCGTGTAAACAATGTCAAGAAAGTGCTCGTCGAGAAATACGGTATCTCTGAGGAACACCTCGTAGTAAAAGCCGAAGGCGCTACCAACAACAGGTTCTCTTCAGCTGTCCTCAACAGAGTCGTTACCATCGAATAATTCAGGACATCATCCTGTCTGCATAACAAAAGTCCGTTCTTCCCACGATGAACGGACTTTTTTTTGTGCTGCGATTTGAGTAATTTTGCGTGTTTTGGAATTATAGATTATGAGATTACCTGCAGAATGGGAGAAACAGAGTGGTGTCCAGCTGACTTGGCCGGATGAGACTACTCCGTGGTATGAACTGGACAAGGTTCAGGAATGTTATGCGAAGATTGCTTCGGCCGTGCTTGAGACTGAGGAACTTCTGATAGTTACGACATCGGTGGAGAAGACCGCCGCGAGACTGACGGAACTGTCTGATGTCCTGCATTTGGACATTGACATTGACAGAATCCATTTCGCGCAGTGCGAAATTAATGACACCTGGGCGCGTGACCACGGCGGAATTTCGGTCTATGGGGACAATGGTGAGAAATATCTCTATGATTTCGTGTTCAACGGCTGGGGCCTCAAGTTCGCTTCAGACAAGGACAATCAGATAACCAAGACGATATTCTTCGAGAATGTTTTCGCTCAGGATGTGGCCTGCGTGGATATGAGACCGTTCGTGTTGGAAGGGGGAAGCATTGACTCTGACGGGCAGGGAACTCTTCTTACCACGAAGGAGTGCCTGTGCTCGCTCAACAGAAACGAGTATCTTGAACATGAGGAGATCGAAGGCGAACTGAAGCATGCATTCGGTCTTGAGCGGGTGATATGGCTGGACCATGGCGGTATCGCGGGCGATGATACTGACAGTCACGTGGATATCATGGCCAGATTCTGTTCCCAGGATACGATTGCCTATACGCAGTGCGAGGATGAGTCGGATGAGAATTTCGCGGAACTGCACGCTATGGAAGAGCAGTTGAAGACGTTGAGGACTCTGGACGGGAAGCCTTATAAGTTGGTGCCGCTTCCGCTGCCTGATGCTCTGTATCTGGACGGTTACAGGCTGCCAGGGTCTTATGCTAATTTTCTGATTATCAATGGGGCAGTGCTCGTGCCTGGTTCCTGTTCGGAGAAAGATGAGGTGGTAAGGAAGAGGCTGCAGGTCGTGTTTCCGGACAGGGAAGTGAAGATGATTGACTGCAGGCCGTTGCTTTCAGGACACGGTGGACTTCATTGCGTGACAATGCAGTTCCCTGAAGGCTGGTTGGCACAATAAGGTTAATGGATATTTAAAAAATACAGATATGTCAAGAATTCTTAAAGTGGGAATGGTGCAGCAGTCTTGCGGAAAGGACCTTGCTGCCAATATCGCAAAACTGGAAGCGAATATCCGAGACTGTGCAGCCAAAGGAGCGCAGCTGGTGGTGCTTCAGGAACTTCATAACAGCGTTTATTTCTGCCAGACGGAAGAGGCTGCATTGTGCGACCTCGCTGAACCGATACCTGGACCATCTACAGAGAAGTTCGGTGCCCTCGCCAAGGAATTGGGAATCGTCCTGGTGCTCTCTCTGTTCGAGCGCCGTGCTCCGGGTATTTATCACAATACCGCAGTG